>Ga0180217_1001589_pt1 | contig 24108 bp, 20 predicted proteins | sample eDN3rd37CBELigOP_FD_128521 | JGI IMG/M metagenome (GOLD analysis project Ga0180217, IMG submission 128521) | Enriched Organic Plus compost microbial communities from Emeryville, California, USA - eDNA 3rd pass 37_C BE-Lig OP (version 2) (version 2) ... | reverse complement strand
CTCAACCAATCTTATGGTGTGAGGTCTTTCCCATTGCACGGAAAGGATCGAGACCATGAGTATCGATCGAGAAGCCTTGATCCGCCAAATGGGCGGTGAAGCCGTCGTCAAGGCGATGGACCATGAAGCCCGGGCCGAGGCCATGGAAGACTTCATGTCCGAGCAACTCGACAAGCACCTCCTGCAGAAAAACAAAACGAAAAAATATCCGACGGTGGCGGAGCTTGAGGAGCAGATTGAAACGCGCGACGTTCGGCGCGGCATTGGCAAGCTGTTTCGACCGACGCAGGCCAAGTTCGGGCTGGACCCCGATTTTGAAGGTCAGAAGCTCGATCGCTTGCCGCCGATGCCCGAGAGGCCGACGCTTGCCGATTTCTTCGAGCTTCGATTCCGTCCAGCGGGACATTTGCTTCAAAGCGCGGCCCTGGCTCGCAGGGCCGGTGTCTCGGAGGAGGTCGTGCTGGCCTGCTTGCTGCACGACGTCGCGAATTCGCTGATCCGCGTGGATCACGGCTATTGGGGTGCGCAGCTCATCGAACCGTATGTGTCGGAGAAGGTGGCGTTCGCCGTTCGCTATCATCAGGCGCTGCGCTTCTTTCCCGACCCCTCGGTCGGATACGAATACCCGACCGTCTATTACGAGTTGTTCGGCGAAGATTACGTCCCGCCGCCGTACATCCGTGCCGCGGCCGAATATGCCCGGAACCACAAATGGTACATGGAAGCAAGGCTGGTCACGCTGAACGATCTGTATGCGTTTGACCCGGATGCCGAGGTGTCCATCGACGAGTTCCGGGACATCGTCGGCAGGCATTTCGCCCAGCCCGCCGAGGGGCTCGGCTATGACAACAGCCCCGTCAGCCATATGTGGCGAACCCTGATCAAACCCGACAGCCCGCTGTAAGCGCGACATCAGGTCGCCCTAAATCTGGGTCATATTGTCAGTCATTTGGCCCCTTAGATTGGGCGCATACTCGACTTTTCCGTCGATACGGTCATAAGATTGTCAGTCAAAATATAAGCCGACGATAAAATAGTCTAGGGAGGGTTTTCGCATGTGGTCCAAGGGCCTGTTTGCGGCTCTGCTCGCCATTGGCTGGGTGGCGTCTGACGCAAGCGCGCAAACGTCGAACTATCCGGATAAGCCGATCCGCGTCGTGATTCCGTTCCCGCCGGGCGGACCGACAGACGGCATGGCGCGGATCGTTGTCGAGCGGCTGAGCGATCTGCTCGGGCAGGCGACGGTGATCGACAACCGGGGCGGTGGCGCGGGCGGCAGCGTCGGCGCGCGGTTCGTCGCCGATGCCGCTCCCGACGGCTATACCATTCTTCTGACCCCCGGCGGATCGATCGCCACGGGACCAGCCATCCACCAGGAAAAGCTGGGATACGATCCAGACAAGGTCTTTACGCCCGTCACCCAGTTGATCGAAACGCCGATGGTCATGTCGGTCCATCCCAGTCTGCCGGTAAAAACGATGGCTGACCTGGTGAAATACATGAAGGCGAATCCGGGCAAGGTGAGTTGGGGTTTGCAGGGCTTCGGCACCGGTGCTCATCTGATGGCAGAGCTGTTCAAGCTGGAGACCGGCACCGACGCCGCGCTGGTGCCTTATCGCGGCACGGGACCGATGCTGAACGCCATCCTGGCCGGTGAGGTCCATGTCGTTATCGATCCGGCCACCACGAGCCTGGCGCACATCGAAGCGGGCAAGTTGCGTCCGATCGCGATTGCCGGCTCCGGACGGTTCGACAAGATGCCGGAGGTGGAAACCACCGCCGAGCAGGGCTATCCCAAAATGGTCCGGCCGTTCTGGCTTGGCGTGGTCGCGCCAATGGGCACGCCGAAGCCCATTATCGACAAGCTCAACTCCGCATTCCGTGAGGCGCTGGCCTTCCCGGAGACCCGCAAGAGGCTGGCCTTCCTCGGAGCGGAGGTGAAGGTGGGCACTCCGGAGGCTTTCTGGAAAATGGTCACCGAAGAACGATCCGTGTATTCCGGTGTGGTGAAGGCGGCCGGCATCAAGGTGCAATGACCTTCAACAGGGTGCGCGGCTTTCTGCCGGGAGCCGCGCACCGTCTCCTGATATTTGACCCGCAGTTGCCACCCGAACGCTGGCCAGCGTTGAGTGGCGAGCAGGAGCATATCGCAGTTCTTTTTATCAATTGGATGGAGAAGCACGGCAGCTGTTGTCGGGGCAGGGCGCAACGCCTGGCGGCGGTCCCCCCGAGGCCACAGCCCGAGGTCATAGCTCGAGGTCATCTCAATTTATTGTGTGACAATCTTTCTAGGGCAGCCGAGGTTGGCCCGGTCACGTTTTAGCGGGGATCGCTCGCTTTGAAGCACGGCCCCGGCTGGTGGATCCGTCGAGCGGATGAGCCGTGCCGTCTCGCAACTCCTGGAGGCAGATGCGGCGGGCGTCGACGCAGGCGGCGTCGATATGGTTGCGCGTCGCGCGGCGGACGGCCTCTGTATCCTGGCTTTCGATGGCGGCGACGATCGTGTTCAGCTCCGTCACGCAGCGTTTCATGCTGCCCTCGGTCTTGAGGGCCATGGTCCGCAGATAGTTGATGCGGGACAGCAGGCGTAGGATCATCTCGTTCCAGACGCGGTTGTTGCAGCGTATGAATGCGACGCGAAAGAACGCATAGATGATGTCGAGCAGAGCCTTGACATCGGATGTTTCGGAGAGCGCATTCAGTTCATCAAGGCTGCGTCGCAGGGTCGCGATATCGCTTTCCTGTACCAAGCCGGTGAAGCGCACCATGGCTTCTACCGTCAACAGACCCCAGACTTCGTGGATTTCCTCCACGTCGCGAATGCTCAGACGGGCGACGGACGGTCCCTGGTTCGGAACGATCACGACCAGATGCTCTGCCTCCAGCGCCCGCAGGGCCTCGCGCACGGTCGGGCGGCTGGCCCGGATGCGGCGGCAGAGTTCGCTTTCCGGCAACCGTTCGCCGGGCTGGAGCTTGCCCGTCATGATCGACCCACGCAGGTTGCTGATCACTTGGTCGAGTACGGTAATGGGTCGATCCTGACAATTTGTGGAAGGCATCATCGCTTGTAATTCCCAGCGAAGCGCCGTCCGCGCTTCGCGAATTCGGCTTCCATATAGCAAATTGACCTGTGAGGCGGCGAAAAACTTGCCCGCAATGAAGGATGATTTGCGCGAATCTGACCCGCATTCCGGCCCACCTACGCTTGAACACATTCTGTTCGGCTGGCTCGATTTCATGAATCAACTGTCCTTTGCTCACGGCGCCCGATGGTGGAGCCAGTCCGATCTGGCAAAAGACTTGACGCCATCCGGGCGATGTGGTCGCCTATTTTTGTCTGACATTTAAGGCTCAGCGGTCGAAAAACCGGTGAGGATGACAGCAGACAACGTGAATGCATAAAGCGGATGCCAAGACATTCGCGGCTTAGAAAACAAACAATCGTGGGGAGGACGCCGTGAAATCGAGAATTTTGCTGGCGGCATTGCTGTGCGGAGCGTGGGCGCTGCCAGGCGCGGCCGCGGCGCATGCACAGTCTGACAATTATCCCAATCGTCCGATCCAAGTCGTGATTCCGTTCCCAGCCGGCGGACCGACCGACGGCATGGCGCGAATCGTCTCGGAGCGGCTTTCCACGGTGTTGGGTCAAAGCATTGTCGTCGACAATCGCGGTGGTGGTGCCGGCGGAAGCGTCGGAGGGCGCTATGTCGCGGACGCCAAGCCGGACGGCTACACCATTCTCATCACGCCCGGCGGATCTCTGACCACCGGACCGGCGGTACATAAAGACAAGATCGGCTACGACCCTGCCAAGGTGTTCACGCCGATCGCGCAGCTCATCGAGACACCGAACATTCTCTATGTGCACCCCGATCTACCGGTCAAGACGATGGCCGAGCTCTTGGCCTATGCCAAGGCCAACCCGCGCAAGTTGAGCTGGGGCCTACAGGGCTTCGGCACCGGCACGCATCTCATGGCCGAGCTGTTCAAGCTGGAGACCGGCCTCGACATCACGCTCGTGCCCTATCGGGGGACGGCGCCGATGCTGGCGGCGATCCTCGCCGGCGACATCCAGATTGTCATCGATCCCGCGACCACCAGCCTTGGCCATGCGCAGGCCGGAAAGCTGCGCCCGATCATGATCGCCGGCTCCAAACGCTTCGCCAAGCTGCCGGACGTTCCAACCGCTGCGGAGGCCGGCTTTCCGAAGCTCGACAGCCCCTTCTGGCTCGGCGTTGTGGCGCCGACGGGAACGCCGGCGAACGTGATCACAAAGCTCAACAGCGCTTTCCGCGATGCGCTTGCTCAACCCAAGACACGCGAGCGGCTCGCCCAGCTTGGTGCGGAAAGCAAGATCGGTACTCCGGAGGAATTTGGCGCGTTGCTGAAAAAAGAACGCGCGTTTTGGACCGACATCGTGGAGGCAGCCAAGATCACCGTAAAATGATGCCTCCTGAAACCATGCCTTGAGCATTCCAAATTCGTCCGCCTTTCGGCCGGTTGTGTGTCAGGTGCCGGCCGATGGGTTTGATCCAATATTTGATCAAGTCCGACGCTTCACTCGCTTCGGCCTGAAACGATCCAACCATGTTTCGTCACGACACACCCACAGAATCCGCCTTCCGCACGGAGGTGCGAGTCTGGCTCGAGGCCAATCTCCCGGTTTCGCTACGGGGGCGGACGACGCGGCCGCCGCCCGACGAACTCATGCCCTGGTATCATGCGCTTTCGCGCAAGGGCTGGATCGCGCCGCATTGGCCCAAGGCCCATGGCGGAATGGGCGCGACTTTGAACGAGCAGATCATCATGACCGAGGAGCTTGCGCGCGTTGGCGCGCCGCAGCTTCCAGCCCAGGGTCTCAACCATCTCGGGCCTCTCCTGATGGAGTTCGGCACGGACGCCCAGAAGGCGCGGCACCTGCCGCCAATCATCTCGGGCTCGGTGATCTGGGCCCAGGGTTATTCTGAGCCGGGCGCTGGCTCCGATCTCGCGAGCCTCACGACCAGCGCGACGCTGGAGGGTGATCATTTCGTCGTGCGGGGACACAAGATCTGGACCACCTGGGCGCATCACGCGGACTGGATGTTCGCTTTGGTGCGAACGGACCCGCAGGCGCAGCCCCGGCACGCAGGCATCAGCTTTCTCTTGTTCGATCTGCGCAGTCCCGGCGTCACGATCCGGCCGATCAAGACGATCGCCGGCGACGACGAGTTCGCCGAGGTGTTCCTCGACGATGTCGTGGTGCCGGCGGAAAACCTCGTCGGCGTCCTCAATGACGGCTGGCGGGTTGCCAATGCCCTGCTAACGTACGAGCGCCTGGGCACTTCCAATCCGCAATATCTCCTCATGGCGCTGGAGCGGATCAGGACCATGGCGCGGGCTTCCGGCATCATCGCATCGCCGGCGTTCCAGGATCGACTGGCTGCGACGATGATCAATGTCACGGCGCTTTCAGCCGTGTTCAGTCACGCGGTCGATCTCATCAACAACCGGCGCAACCCCGGCCCTCAGATGTCGATGGTGAAAATCTTCGCCACCGAACTGCTCCAACAGCTCAACGACCTGCTGGTCGAAGCAGCGGGCGGACACGCTCCGCAGGTGCAGCCGGTTGCAACCGAACTGGGGGAGGTCGACGTCTCGACGCCATTCCTGCAATCGCGGCGCGTGACGATCTATGGCGGCTCATCGGAAATTCAGCGCAATATCCTGGCCCGCCGGGTCCTGGACCTTCCCAACTGACGGACGGCGCGGCAAAGGAAATGGAACTCAATCTCACGGAAGAGCAGGTCTTGATGCGCGACAGCGCAACGCGGTTCATCGAGGCCGCCGGCCCGAAGGTTGCGCGTGGCTTCCGTGGGAGCGATCCGGGCTTTCAGCCGGCGCGCCTGCGCGAGGCCGCGGACCTGGGCTGGCTCGGTATTCTGGTCCCGGAGGCGGCCGGTGGATTGGGTCTCGGCTTGACCGAGCTTGCACTGATGCTTGAGCAGAGCGGGCGCGGCCTCGTGTGCGAGCCGGTCGGATTTGCAGCGATTGCCGCTTTCGCGCTGTCGGCGGGTCCGAAACCGCATCCGATGCTTGAGAGTGTCCTGATGGGGAAGGCGCTGGTCGTGCCGGCGCTTCATGAGAGCGCCTTCGGCGACCCGCTCGTGCCGAACACGCAGGCGAAAGGCCAGGACGCCGCATGGCGGCTGACCGGCGCCAAGGCTTTCGTCTGCGCCGACGGCGCCGACGGCTTTCTGGTCAGCGCCGACGCGTCGGGACGGACGGCTTTGTTCCATGTGGCGCGCGATGCGTCGGGCGTTGCGTTGACCGCTACGGAAACCGTAGATGGCCGCAGGCTCTGGACGCTGCGTCTGGTCGATACTCCGGCCGAGATCGTGCCGCCGCATCCGTCCTCGCGCAGCGCGGTGGAGGCGCTGCACGACCTCGCGCTGTTCTCCTTGTCTGCCGAGTTGCTCGGTGTCATGGAGAAGGCGCAGGAGATTACGCTGGATTACTTGCGCACGCGCAAGCAGTTCGGCCGGGCGATCGGAAGCTTTCAGGCGATCCAGCATCAATCGGCCAACATCTTTGTACGGATCGAGGCGACGCGATCGCTGGTGTTCCAGATCGCGGTCAACAACGATGCCGCAAGCCTGGATCCGGCGATGGCCATCGCCGCCAAGGCCAAGGCATCGGAGGACGCGATTGCCGTCACCCAGAATTGCATCCAGCTTCACGGCGGGATCGGCTTCACCGATGAGCACGACATCGGCCTCTATCTCAAGCGCGCGATGCTGCTATCCTCCCAGTTCGGCAATGCCACCGCGCAGCGGCAGCGCTATGTCGCGATCGTCGGCCTGAGCGCGTAAATCGTTCATGACCAGCATCAATACGATTTCCGACAAGAACGGCGTCTCGGACGAGGAGCGCGATCTGTTGCGCAGGTCCGTGCGCGATTATCTCGCGGATATCTGGCCAGCCGACAAGGCTGTCGAAAGGATCAACGACACGCAGGCGCTTGCCACGTTATGGCCGGCTCTGGCCCAGCAGGGACTTTCCTCTCTGGGGTGCGACGATGCTGGCGTGGGGCTGCGCGAGATCGTCCTCGTGTTCGAGGAACTGGGCCGGGCTGCTGCACCAGCGCCGCTGTTGGGCGCAATAGCCGCAAATCTTGCGCTGTCGGGACTGGCCTCGAACGCGGCTCAGGTCCTGCTCGACGACCTCCATCATGGCAAAGCGGCTTTCGCGCTTGCGCTCGGTGCCTTCGATGGCGACGCGGCTGCGGGCGCGGCAACAGTGCGCGATGATGGATTGCACGGGACTTTGGCTTTTGTCGAAGGCATCGAGACGGCGACCCATATTCTCGTCTTCACGGCTTCGCCGTCGGGCGTTGCCGTGGTCACGCGCGATGCGTCCGGCCTGACGGTGACGGCGACCCCCGGCCTTGCTGTGCCACCCTATTCGCAGGTCACATTCGAGGGCACGCCCGCGCTGCGTTTCGACATGGCCGGCGAAAGGCTCGACGATGTCGCGCAAATCGCGCGACTCGCCTGTGCTGCCCGTGCGCTGGGTTCTGCCCAGCGGGCGTTTGATCTGGCCGTGGAGCATGTCAAGGTGCGAAAGCAATTCGGTCAGTTCGTCGGCCAGTTTCAAGCGATCCAGCACAAGCTCGCCAATGGCCTGATCAATCTGGATGGCGCGCGGCTCGCGATCGATCATTCGGCGAAGGCATACGACGAGGGCAATCGGGATTGGCGGATTTTCGCTGCATCGGCGGTGGCGTTCGCGGGACCGGCGCTACGGGCCACGGCGGTGGAGACCCAGCGGGCCTTGGGCGCGATCGGCTATGCGGAGGAGCACGAGGCACCGCGGCATTTCCGGCGCGTGCACGCCGATCTTGTTCGGTTCGGCGGCACGCCGCGGGCGCGCGCCCAACTCGCTGATTTTCTGCTCGGAGCGGTGTCATAGCCATGGCCACTCTTCCCGCATACGATCTGGGACCGGCGGCCAGCGCCTTTCGCGCAGATGTGCGCGACTGGCTCGCCCGGCACTGGACGGCGGAGCGGCGCGCCGAGCATCGGCGCAAGCCGTTCAAGGATCGCGGCTGGGATGTCGCGTTTTCCGAACTGATGGGTCGTGACGGCTGGATCGGCATCGGCTGGCCCAGGCGGTTCGGCGGTCAGGAGCGAAGCCCGGCCGAGCAGATCGCCTTCATCACTGAAATGGCGAACGCCGGCGCGCCGACCCAGGCCCACAGCACCGGCGAGTCGATCGTCGCGCAGGCGCTATTCAAGCACGGCACCAAGGACCAGCAGGACGAGTGGCTGTCTGCCATCCGCAGCGGCAGGCGTCCCTTTGCGCTCGGATACAGCGAGCCCGAGGCCGGGTCCGATCTGGCCGCGCTCCGCGCGCGCGCGGTTCGGGATGGGGACGATTGGGTCGTCAACGGGCAGAAGCTCTGGTCGACGGGGGCCGACAAGGCCGAATATATCTGGCTTGCGGTGCGCACCGATCCGGAGGTGAAGAAGCAGGCCGGCATCAGCGTTCTGATCGTGGATTTGAAATCCCCGGGGATCACCATCCGACCGAGCCTGGCGCTTTACGGCAAGACCTTCAGCGCTCAATTCTACGACAATGTGCGCGTTCCCGCGCGGAATATGATTGGGGTCGTCAACACCGGCTGGACGGTGATCGCGGATGCGCTCGCCGCCGAGCGCGTCATGATCGGTGTCAAGCGGATCGCCGATATCGAGCGGGTCTTCGACCAGCTTACGGAATACGTCAGGACCGCCGTCGTCGGCGGGAAGGCGCTGCGCGAGAATCCGGTGATACGCGACCGCATCGGCATGCTGGCCGCGGATATCGAGATCGCCCGCCAATTTCAGATGCGCAATTCAAGGCTCGTCGAGCAGGGGCGGACACCGACGCATGAGGCGGCGATGGGAAAGGTCTTCTCCAGCGAACTCCAGGAGCGGTTCGCCCAGACCGCGCTCGATATCCTCGGCACTGGCGGTGTCCTGTCGGAAGATGCGGAAACCGCGCCGGTCGGAGCCATGGAACAGGTGCTGCGACACTCGATCATGGGCATGATCGGTGGCGGCACCAGCGAAATCCAGCGCAATGTCATCGCGCAGCGAGGATTGGGTCTGCCCCGTTGATCCTGTTGCGCCAAGAAATGAAGCAAGGAGCCGCATATGAGCGAACAACCGGTTGTCACCTACGAGCTTGAGGGCGAGGTTGCCTTGGTGGGCATGAACCGACCCGACAAGCGCAATTGCTTCAATCCGGAGGTGATGAAGGCGCTGCGGGTCGCCATCGACCGTGCCGGGGAGGAGGCCAAATGCGGCATCATCTTCGGCCATGGTGATAATTTCTGTGCTGGTCTCGACCTGCGCTGGGCCGCCGAGAGTTGGAAGGCTGGCCGCTCGGAGCGGTTGCCGTTCAATTTCAATCGCAACACCTTCTTCGAGGTGCTGGCGCGCGGCAACATCCCATTCATCGCCGCGCTGCATGGCGCCACCCTCGGCGGCGGGCTCGAAACCGCAGCCGCCGCGCACATCCGCGTTGCGGATGAAACGGCGTTCTTCGCGCTCCCGGAGGGCACGCGCGGAATCTTCATCGGTGGCGGCGGATCGGTTCGGGTGGCGCGGCTTCTCGGCTTCTCCCGAATGCAGGACATGATGCTGACGGGGCGCGTTTTGACGGCCGATGAAGCAGAACGATACGGCGTCGTGCAATATGTCGTGCCGAAGGGACAGGCGATGGCGAAGGCGAAGGAGCTTGCGGCAAAGATCTGCAAGAACGCGCCATTATCGAACTTCGCTATCACCAACAGTCTGCCGCGGCTTCAAGACATGTCCTACGACGATGGCTTGTTCTTCGAGCGGATGGTGGCTGAATATACGCGAAGTCCTGAATCCATCACGCGGCTGAATCAGTTTCTCGACAAGACCGCACCGCGCGTTCGCAGGCCGGAATAATCGGCGCTTAAATTTTTTGGGAGGAGCACCAATGGCTTTGCGCGACCATGCGATCGTGGCTTATGCCGAAACCAAGGTCATGGAAAAGAGCGACCGCGATGTCTGGGTTCTCTCCGGCGAGATCCTGGAATCGCTGCTCGACAAGACCGGGATCGAGAAGGATGAGATCGACGGCTTCCTGATGGCAGGACTGACCGGCACCGGTGCCGGCAGCCCGTTCTGGGCACAGACAACCGCCGACGTGCTCGGCCTGGAGGTCGGCTTTTGCGAACAGGTTCACACCGGCGGCTGCTCGTCCGCTGGTTGCGTGGCCCGCGCGGCGGCGGCGATCGACTATGGCATGTGCGAGGTGGCGCTCCTGCTGTTCGCCGACACCCATGTGCTGGAGGACCGCACCGATCACAGCCACTCGTTCCGGCGCGAATGGACCGAGCCCTACGGACTGATGGGTCCGCCCGGGGCTTTTGGTCTTCTCAGCCGCGCCTACGAGGCCAAGTACGGTCTCGATTATGAGATGCTCGGAAAGATCGCGGTGACGCAGCGGAACCACGCGATCCTGAACGAGAATGCATGCGAGAAGCTCCGCGTTCCGATCACTATTGACGATTATATGAACTCGCGCATGATCGCCGATCCGATCCGGCTTCTCGATTGCGTGATGCGCGCAGACGGTGCGGCGGGTCTCATCATGATGAGCCGCAAGCGCGCCAAGGAGAAGGGGCTGTCCAATTGCATCATCCCAATTGGCTATGCCGAACTCACCAATTTCAAGGGCGGCGAGAATCTGGTGGACGTCACCAAGAGCGGCCATGAGGTCTGCGGCCGCAAGGCGCTCGATGCCGCTGGGCTCTCGATCAAGGATGTCGCTTCATTCCATCCTTACGACGACTTCGTCATTGCCATCATGCTGCAATTCGAGGCGTTCGGGTTCTGCAAGGCCGGCGAGGGCGTGCCGTTCATCCGTGATCACGACTTTGCCTACAACGGCGATCTGCCGCTCAACACCGGCGGCGGTCAGATCTCGGCGGGCCAGGCGGCATGCTCGTCCCACAATCTCGTCGAGGCCGTGCGGCAATTGCAGGGCGAGGGCGGTCCGCGTCAGGTGAAAGACACGAGCAACGCGCTGGTCACCGGTATCGGCTGGATCAACTACGGACGGAACTGGGGCACGAGCGCGGCCCTGGTTCTGGTTCCGGAATGAGCGGGGGCTGACATGGCCAAGGCATTGAACGACACACTGGGCATCAAGCGCACCGTCAAGCACTTCGATTTCTCGGAGCCGTACTGGGAAGGGACCCGCCAGAAGAAGCTCATCTTGCAATATTGCAAGAGCGTCGGAAAATTTCAGCATTTTCCCCGCCCAGTGAGCATCTTCACCGGACGGCGGCGCGATATCGAATGGCGCGAGGTCTCCGGAAAGGGAACGGTTTATTCCTATACGATCACCCATCGCGGGCCGCCGGCTTTCCGCGGCAACGAACCCTATGCGGTGGTGAGCGTTACGCTCGACGTCGGCGTCAATTTCATCGCGAACATTGTCAATTGCACCGCAGAGGAGTTGAAGGTGGGGCTGAAGGTCGAGCCTTATTGGCATCCGCTGGAGGATGGCACGCATCTGTTGATGTTCCAGCCGGCCGGGAGCGCGGCATGAGGGGAGAGCAATCCGCGCGTGGCCCGCAGGCGGTCGCCAGGTTCTTGCGTCCGCGTTCGATCGCGATCGTGGGAGTGTCCACCCGCGCCCGCAGCGCCGGTCAGGTCATCCTGGAGGCGCTCAAGGTCAACCGCTTCTCAGGTGATATTCACCTTATCGGTCGCAGCGATGAGCCGATCGACGGTCGCCCGGTCCTGAAGTCGCCAGACGAGCTTCCGGAGGGCGTGGACCTGGCGGTCTTCACACTGCCGGCGTCGGGGGTGCGCGAGGCCATCGAATCCTGCGCCCGGCGCAAGGTCGGATCGGCGATGATCTTCGCCGCGGGCTTTGCCGAAGTGGGTGATTACGCAACACAGGAAGCGGTCACCCAGACCGCGAGAGCCGCCGGTCTTGCGGTTGTCGGTCCCAATTGCCTCGGCGTGACCAACAACGTTGATGGCATGATGCTGCATATGCTGTTCGCCCGTGAGGCGAAGCGTGGCGTCAAGAACGGCGTGGCCTTCGTGGGCCAGAGCGGCGGCCTGCTGGGCCACTTCCAGCGCGCCGCCGAAGGCCGCGGGCTGCCGATCAGCTATGTTATCTCGACCGGCAACGAGGCCGGATTGGAATCCACCGATTTCATCGAGTTCCTGGCTGACGATCCCGCGACGCGCGTGATCGCGCTCTATTCCGAGCAGATCCGCAGGCCGGCTCAGTTTCTCGCCGCATGCCGGCGGGCCCGCGCCGCGGGCAAGCCCGTGGTGGTGATGCAGGCTGGTCGCAGCGCCAAAGCCCGCAAGGCGGCGCAGTCGCACACCGGCGCGCTGATCGGTGATTTCGCCACCATGCAGACGCAGGTCGAGAATGCCGGCGCCGTGGTCGTGCCGACCATGGACGAGATGACGGATCTCGTCGAAATCCTGGTGCGCTTTCCCGATCCACCAACCAAGGGACCGGGCGTGCTCACCGCTTCCGGAGCCTATGTCGGACTGACCAACGATTTCGCCGAGGAGGTCGGGCTGGACCTTCCGGAGTTGACGCCGCAGACGCTCAAAGCCGTCACTGAAATCCTTCCGTCCTACGGCAATTACGGCAACCCGCTCGACGTCACGGCAGGCTTCACCCCGGACTCGTTACCAGTCGTGACCAAAACATTGGTGGACGATCCCAACGTCGGAATGCTGTTCATCTCGTTCCCGGTCAGCTATCCGGCGGTGGTGAAGGCGTTCAACAAGGGCATGGCGGAGACGCAGAAGCCGAGGGTCATGGTCGCGCTCGGCGACACCTCGCCGCTCGGTGAGGACACCCTTCAGGCTGTCAGTGAAACAACGGCGGTGTTCTCGCGCTCGTCGGACCGGATGCTGCGCGCGATCGCGCGCTATACGAGTTACGGCCGTTCGCTGGCCCGCTCGCGCGCGCCGGCCGACCCCGCGCCGTTTTCCGGCATGCCGAAGCTCGAGAAGGGCACCCAACCGGAATGGCTTGGCAAGCATGTGTTGCGCGCGGCGGGCATCCGGGTTCCGGAGGGTGACCTCGCCCGCACTGCGGACGAGGCCGCGGCGATCGCCGCGCGGATCGGCTATCCCGTTGTGTTGAAGGCGCAGGCCGCGGCGCTGTCGCACAAGACCGAGGCCGGGGGCGTGATGCTCAATATTCCCGACGAGGCGGTCCTGCGTTCGAGCTGGGACGCGATGATGGCGAGCGTCAAGCGCGCCGCTCCCGACGTGACGCTCGACGGCGGCCTGGTGGAGCAGATGTCGCGCAAGGGCCTAGAGCTGATGGTGGGAGCCAAGCGCGATCCCGAATGGGGCACTGTTCTCCTTGTCGGGCTCGGCGGCATCTGGGTCGAGGCGCTCGGCGACGTGCAACTTTTGCCGGTTGACGCGGACGAGGTTCAGGTCGTCGAGGCGCTTGGCCGGTTGCGGTCGGCCAAGCTGCTGGCGGGTGTGCGAGGCGCGCCGCCGGCGGACCAAGATGCCATCGTGGAAACTGTTCTGAGAATTGGCCGGCTGATGCGGACCATGCCGGAGCTGACCGAAATCGACATCAATCCGCTGATGGTCCAAGGCAAGGGCGAGGGTGTCACCGCTCTGGATGCCCTGATCGTGGCAGGCTGACGGCGAGCGGCGATCAGGCTTATCGAAGAGCTGAAACCCAGTGGTGCGAACACGGTCTGCGCCGCTGGGATTCTCTCGCCGATGCGAGTCCGATCAGGAAAAGGATGAGCGGGCTTGGGCAACCTGCGGGCACGAAATCCGCTGTATTGGATCCAAGAGGCTGATTTGACTTTGTTTCCATTGGAGCCTGATTCCGTTAATCCAGGTCCGAATCCAGTCTCCCAGCCAATGCCGGCGTTTTGCTCTACTTCTTCCCCTAACGCTCTTTCCTCAACTCTGTATCCGCGCTCCGCATCCGGCCCATCCGCTCCACCAGGCGGTGCCTATTCGATGCGAATTTTGGCTGCGCGGATGACCGGCTCCCACAGCTTCAGTTCTGAAGCAATGAACGCTTCCATATCCTCCGGCGTGCCACCGAGCATGAGCATGCCCGCGGGGTCACCGAGCTTTTTGCCGCGCTCAGACTTGACGAAGTCATTGACCACCCGATTGATCGTGTCGACGGCGACCCGGGGCGTTCCGGCGGGCGCAAGGATGCCGTACCAGGTCCCCGATACGACATCGGCTGCGCCGGTCTCGATAGCGGTCGGAACGTCGGGAAGAATTTTGATCCGCTCCTTGGACGTCACGGCAAGGGCACGCATTCCACTGATCGCCGGAACGTATCCCGCAAAACCGATATCGACTTGGCTTCCCATCAGGTCCGTTATCAGCGGGCCGACGCCACGATAAGGGACGTGCGTTATTTCGATGCCCGCGCGTTGCGCGAAGAGGACAGCGGCGATGTGGCCGAATGTCCCCGGACCGGGATTTCCGACATTGAGCGTGCCCGGATTCGACTTGGCATATGACACGAGGTCTCTCAAGGTCCTGGGCTTGAGCTTGGGGCTGGCGACGATGAGTTGCGGAATGGTCGCAACCAGAACAACGGGTGTCAGATCCTTCTGGGGATCGTAAGGCAAGCTCTTGTAGGTCAGTTTGTTCATCGCGCCCGGCCCGGACGTTGTGAAAAGGAAGGTGTATCCGTCGGGTTCTGCCCGGGCCACTGCGGCGGCGCCGATGTTTCCGCCGCCACCGCCCCGATTCTCCACCACGACATTATGCTTGAGCCGTTCGCTCAATTCGTTGGCGATGATGCGTGCGGCACCATCTGCGGGACCGCCCGCAGCAAAGGGAACAACCAATGTCACCGGCCGAGTCGGCCAAGCCCCGCTTGCGGTCGCGAGACCAGAGGTGGCTATCAATAACAAAGCTGAAGTCAGAATGGGCCTGAGCATGGTCTTTCCTCCCGATTGTCATTTTTTTGCATCGCCATGGGTTTTCAGTTTAGCCAGGAGAGAAAATGTAAGTCCATCAATGCTGGCGAGAACTGAAGAGGCGGGTGCTATCGGCAGGTGCATGATGGCGTGGAACGTGATGCAGCGTGTGCCTCGAAGGGCATTTCGGATGTCGACGGCAAGGCGCAACAATGCGAATATCTCAGGCCATCGCGATGACAGTGCTTGGGAGCTATCTTTCATGACGGACCTGCCCGAACGTAACGTGACACGCGTCGATGACCGAAATCTTGCTTGGCGCGAGGCTGGCAGTGGTCCCGCGCTGGTGTTGGTGCATGGGATCGGCGGTCATGCCGGTTCATGGCGGAATCAGCTTACCGAATTTTCATCCAGCCATCGCGTGATCGCGTGGGATGCGCCGGGCTATGGAGGTTCCGATCCTTTGGGAATCGATGCGCCGCGCGCCTCGGATTATTCTTCGGTGCTGGCTGCATTCTTGCGCACACTCGGCGTCTCCTCGGCGCATCTGGTGGGGCATTCTCTGGGAAGCATCATGATCGCATCCCTATGCAAGGCACATGGTTTCGTGCCTGAGGGGCTCACGTTTCTCCAGCCTGTCACAGGGACCGGCCTGCTCCCCGACGAGAAGCGCGAGGCCATTCGCAAGACGCGCATCGATGACATGACCCGTCTTGGCGCGAGAGAATTCGCGATTCAGCGCGGGCGGACCATTCTCAGCCCGAAGGCTACGCCAAGCGCAGTGACCGATGCTCTGGAGGTCATGATGGTGGTCCCGCAGCAGGGGTATCTGGCGGCTTGGGACATGATGTGTGCCGAGGATCTGTTCAGCCTGATAGAGCCGCGTCATCGCACCATGGTTGTTTGCGGCTCTGACGATCCTGTTTCGCCTCCAGAAACGGGCCAAGCGATCGCCGATCGTATTCCCAATTCGGCCTTTCATGTTCTCAAAGACGTTGGGCACTACGCGGCGCTGGAAGCGCCGGATCGGCTCAACGCCATTTTGCGGGACTTCATCACGTCGAAGACATAGGGTGGATGTCGGCGGACCGGACCCGGCAGGGGACGGCATCAATCGCCGTCTCCGTGGCATGTGTGATCATCGTTCGCTATTTTTTCTTGACAATATTGTCGGTGTAATTGGCGAGAAAGTCCCGAACCTCCTGCCGGACCGATGTGGCCTTGGTCAGGATGTCTTGAGCATGGGGACCGGTCACCGGTGTGGGGTCAGTGTGAACCGTCTTGGCATAAGCACTCAGGAACGCTTTGTCCTGCCAGAGATCATCAAATGCCTTGCGAAGAATTTTGAGCGCTTCGGGCGAAGCCTTCGGCGGCATCATCGCGATTCGGAATGTGGCGAGCTGCGCGTCCTGAATGGTTCGCATGGCCTCGTAGGCCAGTTTTCCAGAGAGCTTCTCGCCAGGATGGATCTTGGCGTAAACTTCTTCGAAGGTTGGGACCTCAGGCAGTGCCTTGTGGCGCGGATAGGTGCCGTCGGCGGCGCGAGGTGAAAGCTGCCAGAGCGGCATGACGATATCGCCCATCTGCGACTCGACCGACGAACGCCACCCTGAAAGCGATGTGTTGGCCATCTGACCGATATTTTGCAGGATCGCGGTCTCGACATCCCGCAAGCCCCGATAGCCTGGAACCGGTTGATACTTCACACCCAGAAGATCAAGGGCAAGGAGCTGATTGATGGTGTTGCTGTTGCGCGCGCCGAGCGAAAGTGCGCGAAATCCCTTTGCCTTCACAATGTCGGTCGGGTCCTTGATGCCTGGCGGCGTATCCTTGCGCATATAGACTACTAGTGGGCTTTCAATGCCGGCGATCATGACAAATTCAGAATAGCTTTTCCGCAGGGCCGGATCATTGAGAGCATCGGCAAGAACGTTGAGAGTGGAAAAGCCGATAAACTCTCCGTCGGGCGATTCTCCGGCAAGCTGGTTGGTGCCGATCATGCCGCCGGCGCCCCCGACATTGCGAACCACGATCGTGGGTTTTCCGGGGATATGAGCGGGCAGGTAATGCGCGACGATCCGACCTTCGGTATCGGTGGGGCCGCCGGCCGGATAGTTCACGATCATCGTGATCGTCTTGCCCTTGTAAAATTGCTCTTGCGCGTCCGCAGGGAAGGATGTGGCGAGCGCCAACACCCCCACTGCCATAAGCACCGCCCTTATCATGTCGCGAACCTCCCTGGGGTTATGCCGGCGCTTTGAAGCGCGCCAGGCATGGCTTGCGTGACATCAGTGGCGCGCCATCGCAGCATTCAGAGGCTTCAGTAAGTTTGAGCCTATGGCCGCGTGACGATATGCAGTTGGCTATCCTCTGAACTGTGCACTGTGAGATCGGGCTTGAACCGTCCGGCTGAATCCTGCGCGGTCTTCCGCGTGCAGTACAATCGATGCGCCGCGGCTAAGACTGGCTGACCATTCCTTCCTTGCTATGGCGGTAGACCAAAGAGGAGCCAAGCCATGGGACAGGGCCGATGCACACGCGTTGAATGCAGCTTCTTTTGAGTGTGTATTGACCGTCAAACGCAAGCGCGTCGCATCGCGCTCGTCTTCCTCCCAAATCTTGCGCGCCGTTCGGTTCATGGCGCATCTTTCTGCTTGGTGCTGGCTTCGCCATCGCTTTATTTTCGCATAGCGAAAATATTTCGTATCAACTATTGCTTGGGGAAGAAAAAGTGTCAAGCATGGGCTCGTCGGATCGTGAATTCGTTCGTGGTCTTGAACACGGATTGCGGGTCATCGAAACATTTGATGGGGCACACACCCAGATGACGTTGAGTGAGATCGCCCGGCGCGCCAAGCTCACGCCGGCTACGGCCAGGCGCAGCCTCCACACGTTGAGCAGTCTCGGCTACATGCGGTCGTCGAACGGACGTTATCTGTTGGGCGCGAGGGTTCTGTCGCTGGCGTCAGCGTATCTGCGATCGTCGGCGGCCGAGGATCTTCTTGAGCCCGAACTTCGGCTTTTGGCGTCGCAATTCGGCGATACGGCTGGCCTGAGCATCCTGCTCGGAAGTAATGTTCTTTATGTCGCCTATGCATCCAGTCAACGTGGAATGCGTCCCGTCGTTGCGGGCGCGGGCGTGACGTTCGCGGCTCATGCAACGTCGTCAGGCCGCATTTTGCTCGCTGGCTTGAGCGATGCTGAGCTTGATGAATGGTTCCGGGCCGCCTCACTTCAAAAGCTGACGGATAAAACGGAGTCGGACCCGCGCCGCCTTCGTGCGTTGATCCGCAATGTGCGGCGGCAGGATCACGCCATCGTGCGCGATGAATTGTATTACGGGATCACGTCCTTGGCTGTACCGGTTCGCAATTCTGCTGGAAGTGTAGTGGCGGCTTTAAACAGCTCCGCCTATTCGGGGCTTTTCAGCGACCGAAAATTGCTTGCGAGGCTTGGGCCCATGCGGGACGCCGCCCGTTCGCTCAGCAGGATCATGGCGGCTCACCCTGCATTGCTGAATTCGTTTGCCGTCGAGGACAGTGAGTTGCAACGGGGTGTGCCTGCTGTTGAACTAAAAAAAATGGCGCGTGGGCGAAGAAGGTCCGGGTGAAGAGCCGGGTTTCGTTCCAGATGCTCACTCGGTGGGTCACCGGATCGCCAAATCAAAAAGCGGAGAGGTTTGGAGGGAGCGTGAATGGACTTTGATCTTCCCGAGGAGTTGCAGATGATCAAGCGGCAGATGCGCCGCTTCGTCGATCAGGAGATCATTCCAAGCGAGCGTGACGCCTACGAGGGGGCGGATCTCAAGCCCGAGGTGAGGGAGCGGCTCGAGGCAAAGACCAAGGAGATGGGTTATTGGCATATCTCGACGCCGGAGGAATACGGGGGTATGGGCCTTGGTCTATTGGCCCGCGTGGTGATTTGGGAGGAGCTTGGACGCACGATTGCGCTGCCAAGCCGTAAGCCGCAGATCTTCGGGCCTGAAGTCAGTCCGATCCTCTATCACCTTCGTGATGACCAGAAGGAAAAGTATCTTTATCCGGTGATAGAAGGTCGTAAGAGTGCCTGTTTTGGGTTGACCGAGCCGGATGCCGGCAGTGATCCGTCCGGCATCCGGACCTTGGCGGTTCGCGACGGCGATCATTACGTCATCAACGGTTATAAGCGTTTCATCAGCAATTCCATCAATGCCGATTTCATCCAGCTCATGGCGACCGTGGACCGCGAGAAGCGCGCCAAGGGGATAACGACATTCCTGATCGACATGGACGCACCCGGCGTCCGCATCGTCCGCAAGCAGGAAACGATGATGGACGACGAGCCGTGCGAGATCGCATTCGAGAATGTGCGTGTTCCGGTTGCCAATCGCGTTGGCGAGGAGGGCGAGGGCTTCAAGTTCGCGCAGAGCTGGATCAACGTGGGTCGCATAAGGCACGGTGCGCGCGCTCTCGGGGTCATCGAACGGTGCATCGAACTGGCATCGAGTTACGCCAAACAGCGGGTAACGTTCGGTCGCCCGTTGGCTGATCGCCAGGCGGTTCAATGGATGATCGCCGATTCGTATATCGAACTTCAGCAGCTTCGGCTGTCGGTCTACAACGCGGCATGGCGTTACGATCGCGGAGAGGATGTCCGGCACGAGGCCTATCTGGTCAAGATGGTTGGCGATAAGGCGTCGTTCCAAGCGGCGGACCGATGCATGCAGATCCATGGCGGGATTGCGTTGACGCGCGACTTGCCGATTGAAAAGTTCTGGCGCGATCAGCGCAGCATGATGATCACGGAAGGGCCCGAGGAGGTTCTGAAGATGACTCTCGCGCGGCACATCCTTCAGAGCTACGGCTAGCCGATCCCAACATCGGCTTGAAATCAGATCGCACCCGAATAGCGGTCGGAACCAATAAAGGGTGGAGACAGACGTTGGCGCAGTCCGAACACACCTTGGCGCTGGAATCACTGTTGCGGCCTCGGTCCGTCGCGCTCGTCGGAGCCTCCGACTCGCGCAAAGGGACCTGGGCAGAGGCCATTTTCGAAAATTTTCGACATACGAATCCGGCGACGGAGTTGTTTCTGGTCAATCCCAATCGATCGGAGGCTTGGGGGCATAGGGTGTTCCCGAATTTCGAGGCCATAGGCCGGCCGGTCGACCTCGCACTGTGTCTCGTCCCGTCGCGCGCCGTTGTCGACGTGCTGACGGATGGAGCGCAGCACGGATTGAGCTGTGCCCTGGTCTATGCCGCCCAGTTCGGTGAGGGAGGAGATGCGGAGGGGCGCTCGCGCGCCCGAGCGCTCCTGGATCTGCGGGACGGTTATGGAATGCGGATTTCGGGTCCGAATTGCATGGGCCTGATCTCCTTGCCCGAACGATTGCTTCTTTACCCGGCTGCGCGGGTTCGCACGCTTCAGGCGGGACCCGTTGGGCTCGTGTTTCAGTCAGGCGGCACGTTCCAGTTCTGGCTTCAGCAGGCCGGCATTCGTGGGCTTCGTTTTTCTTATGCCATCTCCAGCGGAAACGAGCTGGATTTGGCGATGGCTGATTATCTGGATTTTCTGGTCGAGGACGAGAGCACGCGCGTTATTGCTTGTCTGGCTGAAGGCATTCGAAAGCCGGAGGCATTTATGGCAGTTGCGGCAAAGGCGCTGAAGGCTGGCAAGCCAATCGTCATGGTCAAGAGCGGCCGCAGCCGGCGCAGTCAAGCGGCCGCGTTAAGCCACACTGGCGCGCTTGCCGGCGATGATGCCGTGTTCGACGCGATGTGCCGGGCCTACGGGATCATCCGCTGCGAGACGCTTGACGACATGATTGAGACATGTCTGGCCTTCCAGGCCGGGCGGCTGCCGGACAGGGTGGGTGCTGCGATCATCACGTATTCAGGCTCGTCCAAGGGGATGATGCTCGACTACGCGGATGATGCCGATCTCGCATTGCCGCCATTCTCCGCCGAAACTGCGCAAAAACTTGAACCGCTCCTTGACGAAGGATTGAAGCCTGAAAATCCGCTGGATATCGGAGCCACCGTCGCGGGGCAGCCGGAACGCTATTCAAAGATCTGTCAGATCATAGCCGCTGATGACAACATCGGTTCGTTGCTCGTCCAGGGGAGCGTTCCCGTCATAGCCTCGGACAACGCAAATCCGGCAGCATTTTCTGACCTGGCGGCCGCGACGGATAAGCCCGTTATTGCCTGGAGCCGAACGGCGCAGAACATGTCGGACGACGCCCGGCGCTTTCAGGCCGCGGCTGGCATGCCTTTTCTGCAAGGTATGCCACAGGCTGTACGCGGTCTGTCGGCGCTGCTCAAATTTTCGCAAGCCCGCCGGCGCGGCGTCAAGACGCTTGCACCCACGTCTTACGATGGCGGACCCATCGAGGTGGAAGCGATGAGTGCATTGCTGGCTGAATCCGGCGTGACGCTCCCGCGCAGCGTGATGACTTCGACACCTGAAGAGGCAGGAAGGGCGGCTCAGGAAATTGGGTTTCCTGTCGTGGTCAAGATCGTTTCTCCTCAAGCGTTGCACAAAACGGAGGTCGGCGGAGTTGCGCTTGGGCTGACCGATCCTGACGCCGTGGCGGCGGTAGCGGAGGCCATGGCGCGGCGATTGCGGTCACTCCAATCAAGTGCACAGGTCGATGGTTTTCTCGTGCAGGAAGCCGTCAGCGGCCTCGAGTTGCTGATGGGCGCACGCACCGATCCCATCTATGGGCCGGTCTTGATGGTCGGCATGGGCGGTATCCATGCTGAAGTGTTGAGGGATACGGCCATCCGGCTGCTGCCGGCGGATGCCGCGGATATTCGCGAGATGCTCGACGAATTGAAGGGCCGGGCCCTGCTGGAAGCCTATCGTGGCAAGCCGGAACGTGACGTTGAAGCCGTCGTGTCCACCGCTGTGGCGCTGGGCAATCTGTTTCTGGAGCATCGGGGTTGGCTCGGCGATATCGAAATCAATCCGCTGATGATTCTTGCCAAAGGCGAGGGCGTGCGCGCCGTCGATGTGCGCGTCATTCCGAAAGAGCGACAACCCGAGCCACGTAGCTAGTAGCCGAACATTATTCGTTACAGAAAGGGAGAAAGCGATGAGTGCCAATCGGAAATATGTGAAAATCGAGCGCAACGAAGACGGGGTTACCTGGGTCTATATGAACCGCCCGGAAAAGCGCAATGCGATGAGCCCGGCGCTCCATGAGGAGATGGACGCGACCCTGGCGGAACTGGAGACTGATAATGACACCAAGGTTCTGGTCATCACAGGCGCGGGAGGACATTTCTCTGCCGGCCAGGACTTGAAGGAATTCTTTCGAGAGAACGAAAACGATGCCGCCGGACGCAAGCGAGCCCAGGAGACGGCCAACCGCTGGCGTTGGGAGCGGCTTTACAAATACGACAAGCCCACTATCGCGATGGTCCAGGGCTATTGCGTCGGCGGAGCCTTCATGCAGCTCCTCGCGGTCGATTTCGTCGTGACCGCCGAGGATGCGATCTATTCGCTGTCGGAGGTGAACTGGGGCATCCTGCCGGGAGCCCTTGTGGCGAAGGTCGTGGCCGACATGGTTCTGCCGCGGCATGCGCTCTATTACGCATGTCTCGGCGAGCCATTTGACGGCAACGAAGCCGTTCGCATCGGCATGGCCAATATCGCCGTTCCGAAGGATAAGCTGGTCGCGGAGACCGAGAAGCTCGCCCAGAAGCTGATCCTCAAAAGCCCCGCGGTTCTGCGCGCGACCAAGCAGGCCGTGCGCCAGGTCAGGACGATGGACTTCGGCCAAGCCTATGATTACCTGGCGGCCAAGGGCGCGGAGATCAAGGCCAACGATCCAGAGCAATCCTACAAGACCGGTCTGTCTCAATTCATCGACAAGAAGAGCTATCGACCGGTCTACCAGCCGTTCAAGCTCGGCACGCTTCTGGAGGATCAGCGGACCAAGCCATAGATCCGAGGCGGAAAGTTGGAAATGAGAATGCCCCGGCGTGCCGGGGCATTTTCGCATTCAAGCCAGCCGAAATGTCCCAGCATCGGTGGGTGCTTAAACGGTCCGTTCCCGAAGCCGTGGCCCCCAATCCTTCGCGTCAATAAAATCGAGCAATCCTTGGCGCGACGGCGGCGTCTTCTGAACGGCATCGATGGACGCCCAAGCCAAACACAGCATGCAGGATAGGACGGGCGTCTCTCCAACGCGGGGACGGTTCAGGATTGGCTCCAGCGTCGGCATGCCAGTGCCCAGCATGACGATGGCGTCGAGCTTCTTTTCCGCGAGTTCATCCAAGCCCTGTTCGGCATTGGCGGCCGGGATCGAATAGATCGGATGAAACTGGTCCGAACGGGTGGCGATCTGCACGATGCCATCGACCTCCAGCCCATGTCCCTCCCAATAGCCGACACAGGTCTGGGTCAGGGCCTCGGGATATGGGGAAACGATGCCGATCCGCTTTGCCGCGAGGGTGCGCAACGCCAGGACAACGGCGAGCCCGGCGGTGACGAACGGAACACCCATGTGCTTCTCGATGGCCGCCACGACCTCCGCCTCACGGGGGATGCCGGCCAGATACGACGCGCCGGTGGTTCCCAGCGCAATGGCGCCGATGGGGGCGTTGTGGAACTGCTCGACGGCCTTGTCCATCTGGTCGAAATAATCCACCAGCCTGGCTTCCAGGGATGGCTTGTCGCTTGTCATCCGGGCGTTGATCATGGCCACGCCAGGGGGAAGCATCACCCAGAACTCGGGCTCGACGGTCGTGTTGGCTTGGGGCGTCAAGACACCGATCAGACCACGCGGGGCGTATTCAACGGGCATTGGTTCAACCTCCGGACGTATACGGCGAGTCGCCCTTTCATCAGTGTTGAAACGAGCGCCTCTGGGCGATTATGTAGTGATATGACAAGTCCTTCATCCGAGCCATCCTCATCGAAATCCTTGTCCGGCCCGGCGACCGCATCGGTCAGCCGACCCGCAACCGACGCTGAAGTCATCGTTAGCGGAGGTGGGCCGGTCGGGTTATGCTTGGCGCTGCTGCTGGCGGAGCAGTCGATTCCGGTCGTCCTGCTGGAAGCGGAGGCTGATATCTCGCGGGATCTGCGTGCCTCGACATTCCACCCGCCGACGCTCGACATGCTGGAGCCATTGGGCGTGACCGCTGCGATGCTGG
>Ga0180217_1001588_pt1 | contig 24111 bp, 23 predicted proteins | sample eDN3rd37CBELigOP_FD_128521 | JGI IMG/M metagenome (GOLD analysis project Ga0180217, IMG submission 128521) | Enriched Organic Plus compost microbial communities from Emeryville, California, USA - eDNA 3rd pass 37_C BE-Lig OP (version 2) (version 2) ... | reverse complement strand
GATCACAGCGAGGCCGGCCGCATCGACCCGGAGCACGTGGGGCGCGAGCACCTACGCGACACCGTCAAGGAGATGCTGCACTCCTCCGAGCTCATCAGCCAGGCGGTCGCCGACGGCACGCTCGGCATCGTCGCGGTGAACTACCGCCTCGCCCAGGGCAACGTCGTCCCCGACGTCGCCGTCGGCATCGAACAGTCCTGAACCCATCCACACCGAACAACGTCAGAGGAGACACGACGTGGCTGAGACCGAGTACCGCATCGAGCACGACACCATGGGTGAGGTGCGGGTGCCCGCATCCGCGCTCTACAGCGCACAGACCCAGCGTGCCGTGGAGAACTTCCCGATCTCGGGCAAGGGTCTCGAGTCGGCGCAGATCGCCGCGCTGGCCCGCATCAAGAAGGCCGCCGCCCTCGCCAACAAGGAGCTCGGTGTGCTCGACGGCGCGATCGCCGACGCCATCGCCGACGCCGCCGACGAGGTCGTCACCGGCATCCACGACCACCACTTCCCGGTCGACACCTACCAGACCGGGTCGGGCACCTCCTCGAACATGAACATGAACGAGGTGCTCGCGAACCTCGCCAGCCAGCGCCTCGGCTCGAAGGTGCACCCGAACGACCACGTCAACGCGTCACAGTCCTCCAACGACGTGTTCCCGACCTCGGTGCACATCGCCGTCACCCAGGGCCTCATCGACGACCTCATCCCCGCGCTCGACCACCTCGCGGTCGCGCTGGAGAAGAAGGCCGTGCTGTGGAAGGACGCGGTCAAGTCCGGCCGCACCCACCTCATGGACGCCACCCCGGTCACCCTGGGCCAGGAGTTCGGCGGCTACGCCCGCCAGATCCGGCTCGGCATCGAGCGCGTGCAGGCGGTCATCCCCCACGTTGCCGAGGTCCCGCTCGGCGGCACGGCCGTCGGCACCGGCATCAACACCCCACTCGGATTCCCGCAGAAGGTCATCGCCCTGCTCGCCGCTGAGACCGAACTGCCCATCACCGAGGCGAAGGACCACTTCGAGGCGCAGGCGAACCGTGACGGCCTCGTGGAGACCTCCGGTGCTCTGCGCACCATCGCGGTCTCGCTGACGAAGATCAACAACGACCTGCGCTGGATGGGCTCCGGCCCGAACACCGGCCTCGGTGAGCTGCACATCCCCGACCTGCAGCCGGGTTCGTCGATCATGCCCGGCAAGGTCAACCCGGTGGTGCCGGAGGCCGTGCTCATGGTCGCCGCGCGTGTCATCGGCAACGACGCGACCGTCGCCTGGGCGGGTGCCTCCGGTGCGTTCGAGCTGAACGTCGCCATCCCGGTCATGGGCACCGCACTGCTCGAGTCGATCCGCCTGATCTCCAACGCGGTGCGCGTGCTCGCCGACAAGACGATCGACGGCCTCGAGGCCAACCTCGAGCGCGCCGCCGCCTACGCCGGCATGTCGCCCTCGATCGTGACCCCGCTGAACAAGGTCATCGGCTACGAGGCCGCGGCGAAGATCGCCAAGCACTCGGTCGCCAAGGGCATCACCGTGCGCGAGGCCGTCATCGACCTCGGCTACGTGGAGCGCGGCGAGATCACCCTGGAGCAGCTCGACGAGAAGCTCGACCTGCTCTCGATGACGCACGCCGGATGACGAGGGTGCCGCAGGCGGTCACGCAGGACATAATCGGAGCGTGAGGCAGACGCCGAGAATGGTCTCGGCGCGCGTGAGGACGTTGGGCGTCATCCTCGTCGTCGCGTGCGCCGGGCTCATCATCGCGGGCGTGATCAGCTTCGCGTTCCAATACGCGAGCACGCTCGCGGGTGTCGACGCGCGCCTGTACAGCAAGGTCGACTTCCTGCCTGCGGCACGTCCCGGCGAGGACGCCGGCGACCTCCTCGCACGCGAGGTCGCCGGCTTCCTCCCGTCGGAGAACGAGGCCGTCGCGGGTGTCGTGGACGGGGCGATCGCGGCGCTGCCGGATGCGGGTACGGAGTTCGACGCGATCGCGGACCCGGCCGTGCTGGCGGCGGCGACCACCGCGGTCGCCCGGGCCGGTGAGCGGGTGCTCGGGACCGTGGACACCTCCCGCGGCGCGGTGCGGTTCATCGCGGATCCGCCCGCGGTCGCCGGTACTGCGTCGGATGCGTTCTACCTACGGGTCATCGGACTCGACGCCGAACTCGCCCCGTTGCACGGCGCGGTGCTCACCTACGCCGTCACCGGCGTGCTCGTGCTCGGTGCGCTCGGCGGCGCCAGCTGGTTCGTCACCGGCCGGCTGCTCTCGCCGCTGCGCCGGCTGCGGGATGCGGCGGACTCGGTCACGATCGACGACCTGCGCACGCGCGTGCCGGAGAACGGCGACAGCGAGTTCGGCGAGCTCTCCCGCACCATGAACCTCATGCTCGAGCGGCTCGAATCCGCGGTGGACAGTCAGCGGCAGCTGCTCGACGACATCCGCCACGAGCTGAAGACCCCCATCACGATCGTGCGCGGTCATCTGGAGATGATGGACGTCGCCGACCCGGTCGACGTGGCGACCACCCGTGACATCGGCATCACCGAGCTCGACCGGCTCACCCGCCTGGTCGAGGACATCGATCTGCTCTCCTCCGCGCAGGACGACCAGTTCTCGATGCGCCCGCTGGATGTCGGCATGCTCACCGAGCGGGTGGGCGAACTCGTCTCCGCGCTCCCCGACCACGCGTTCTCGATCGCGCAGCTGGCCCGCGGGGTCATCGTCGGCGATGCCGACCGGCTCACGCAGGCCTGGCTGCAGCTCGCCGACAACGCGGCGAAGTACACCCCGGCGGGCGCCCCGATCGAGATCGGCAGCGAGCTGGACGACCAGGAGGCGCGCCTGTGGGTGCGCGACCACGGCGCCGGCATCCCTCCCGCCGCCCGCCGCCGCATCTTCCGCCGGTTCGATCGTGCCGAGGCCCACCGCACCGTGGGCGGCTCCGGGCTCGGCCTCGCGATCGTCGAGGCCATCGCGACCGCGCACGCGGGCCGCTGCGACGTCATCGAGACGCCCGGCGGCGGCGCGACGTTCATCATCCACCTCCCCGCCGGCGCCCATCCCGATACGCTCGTTCCCAGCCCGGTGCGTGCCGGGGACGTCGTGCTCCAACGAGAGGCAACCACATGACGCTGATCCTGATCGCCGAGGACGAACCCCGGATCTCCTCGTTCGTGAAGCGGGGGCTGGAGGCCGCGGGATTCGCGACCGAGGTGGTCGAGGACGGCGCCGTCGCGCTCGAGCGCGCGCAGTCCAGCGGCGTCGACCTGCTGCTCCTGGACGTCGGCCTGCCCACGATGGACGGCTTCGAGGTGCTGCGGCACCTGCGCGGGCAGGGCTCCACGCTCCCGGTCATCATGCTCACCGCCCGCAGCAGCACCCGTGACACCGTCGACGGATTGAACGCCGGCGCGAACGACTACGTGCCCAAGCCCTTCAAGTTCGACGAGTTGCTCGCCCGCATCCGCTCGCGCCTGCGCGAGAACGTGGCGACCGGATCGATCGCGATCGTCCACGGTGACGTGCGCCTGGACGTGCTCGCCCGCCGCGCGAGCGTCGCCGGGCGCGAGATCGACCTGTCGGCGCGCGAGTTCGCGCTCACCGAGCAGTTCCTGCGCCACCCCGGCCAGGTACTCAGCCGCGAGCAGCTGCTGTCAAGCGTCTGGGGGCTCGACTTCGACCCCGGCTCCAACGTCGTCGACGTCTACGTGCGCTACCTGCGGGCGAAGTTCGGTCCCGAACGCATCACGACGGTCCGCGGCGCCGGCTACCGCTGGGAGTGACCGGGCGGATGCGGCCGGTCACCGCATCCTGACGCGGCAACGAGAAGGGCCCCCGGCGCTGGGGGACGCCGGGGGCCAGGTGGAGCGTTCACGAGACCCGAACCCGTGATGTCGATCCCGGTACCGGGGGGAATCAGGAACCGACCACCCCGTTGTTTCTCCGAGCCGTTGGTCTGGGGGAACCGGTGCGGCGGAGGGAAGCCATTGCTGATCTTCCGTGCATCCATCATGACGAGGCGGTGTGAGAGCGGATTGAAGGGCGGATGAGAAACCTCTCATCCGCCCTTCAATCCGCTCTCGTGGCCGCGGCTCAGGCGAGCTCCCCCGCCTCCAGCAGGTCGGTGACCAGCGCGGCGATCGCGGACCGTTCGGATCGCTGCAGGGTGACGTGCCCGAACAGGGCGTGGTCCTTCAGCGTCTCGATGACCGAGGCGATGCCGTCGTGGCGCCCGACGCGGAGGTTGTCGCGCTGCGCGACATCATGGGTGAGCACGACGCGCGAGTTCTGCCCGATCCGGCTGAGCACCGTCAGCAGCACGTTCCGCTCCAGCGACTGCGCCTCGTCCACGATCACGAACACGTCGTGCAGCGACCGGCCGCGGATGTGCGTGAGCGGCAGCACCTCCAGCAGCCCGCGCTCGACGACCTCGTCCATCACGTTGGCCGAGACGACCGAACCGAGCGTGTCGAACACCGCCTGCCCCCACGGGTTCATCTTCTCCGCGGCATCGCCCGGCAGGTAGCCGAGCTCCTGCCCGCCGACCGCGTACAGCGGCCGGAACACGATGATCCGGCGCTGCTGCTGACGCTCCAGCACCGCCTCGAGTCCCGCGCACAGCGCGAGCGCCGACTTGCCGGTGCCGGCTCGGCCACCGAGGGAGACGATGCCGACGTCCGGGTCCAGCAGCAGGTCGATGGCGAGCCGCTGCTCCGCCGAGCGACCGTGCAGGCCGAAGACCTCGCGGTCGCCCCGCACCAGACGGAACTCCCCCGGCCCCGTGACCCGGCCGAGCGCGGAGCCGCGCTCGGAGTGGATCACCAGGCCGGTGTTCACCGGGAAGCCCTTCACGTCGTCACTGAACGCGATCTCCGACTCGTACAGGTCGCTCATGTCGTCGCCGGACAGGTGGAGCTCGGCGATGCCGGTCCAGCCGGAGTCCGCGGCCTGCTCCGCGAGGTACTCCTCCGCCTCGATGCCCAGCGACGCCGCCTTCACGCGCATCGGGAGATCCTTCGAGACGACGGTGACGCGCTGCCCCTCCTGGAGCAGGTGCATCGCGACCGCGAGGATGCGGGTGTCGTTGTCCCCCAGCCGCATGCCGCTCGGCAGCACGGACGGGTCGGTGTTGGTCAACTCCACCCGCAGCGTCCCCCCGTTGCCGACGGCCACCGGGTGGTCCAGCCTGCCGTGCTCGATGCGGAGCGCATCGAGGTGGCGCAGCGCCTGGCGGGCGAAGTACCCGAGCTCCGGGTCGTGCCGCTTGGCCTCGAGTTCGGTGATGACGACGACCGGGATCACGACCGCGTGCTCCTTGAAGCGGAAGAACGCGCTCGGGTCGCTGAGGAGGACCGACGTGTCCAGAACATAAGAGCGCAGGTCGGTTTCCCGATCTGCGCCCTGGACGATGTCGTACCGGCTCTGCTGTGGTGCTCGTGTGGTCACAACCCGCTCCCACTCCGGGAAAGGCCCCGGGGCTCTCGCGTCGACCGTGGGTTGCGAGCCGCATCCGGTGGTCGACTCGACCGGGCGCCTTGCCCGATGCGACGAACGTACGCCGCCGCGTCCGTCGCGCACCACAGCACACCCGGGCGTGTCGCGTTACGATCTCGTGAACGTCAGCGGCCGAACCGGCGGTCGCGCTCGGCGTAGTCGCGGATCGCCCGGAGGAAGTCCACCTCGCGCAGATCCGGGCCCAGGGCCTCGACGAAGTAGAACTCGCTGTGCGCGGACTGCCAGAGCAGGAAGTCGCTGAGCCGCTGCTCCCCCGAGGTGCGGATGACGAGGTCGGGATCGGGCTGGCCACCGGTGTAGAGATGCTCGCCGATCTGCTCCGGGGTGAGGCTGGCGGCCAACTCCTCGAGCGAACCCCCGCGCTCGTCGTGCTGCTTGATGATGCTGCGCACCGCGTCCACGATCTCGCCGCGGCCGCCGTATCCGACCGCGAGGTTCACGTGCATCCCCGGACGGTCCGCGGTGCGTCGCTCCGCCTCGGCCAGCGCGTCCGCCAGGCTCTGCGGCAGCAGCTGCGTGCGACCGACGATCTGCACCCGCCAGTCCCGTTCCACCGACAGCTCCGCGGCGAGCTCGGCGATGATCTCGATGAGGTCGGCGATCTCCTGCGAGTCGCGCTTGTTCAGGTTGTCGACCGACAGCAGGTACAGCGAGACGACACGGACACCGAGGTCGTCGCACCACCGCAGGAACTCGCGCATCTTCGCCGCTCCCGCACGGTGCCCTTCGGCTGCCCGGGCATACCCGAGCTGGCGGGCCCACCGGCGGTTGCCGTCGATCATCATGGCGACGTGCTGCGGCACGCCTTCGGGTGGGATGCGGCGGCGGAGCCGTTTGCTGTAGAGCCGGTAGAGCGGTCCCCGGTCCCCCTGGTCGCGGCTGCTCATCACTCTCCTACGCTACTCCGCCCGGTTGCACATTCCCGGATGACGCGCAACGTACCGCCCTCGGCATACGTCCGGGCATAGCCTGGCGGTGTGAGCGATCGACCCCGCGTGCCCGACGTCCCGTCCCTCCCGCTCGTCGAGGAGGCCGCGTCCCATCGGGACGAGACCGACATCAAGCCCACGTGGCGCGGCTGGATCCACGCCGGCACCTTCCCGGTCGCCCTCGCGGCCGGCATCGTACTCATCTGCCTCGCCCACGGCACGGCGGCGAAGGTGTCCGCGGCCGTGTTCATGGTCAGCTCACTGCTGCTGTTCGGCAACTCGGCGCTGTACCACCGGTTCGACTGGAAGCCGCGCGTGAAGGCGGTGTTCAAGCGCATCGACCACGCGAACATCATGCTGCTCATCGCCGGCACCTATACCCCGATGGCGGTGCTGGCCCTGCCCACCGACAAGGCCGTCATCCTGCTGTCGGTGGTGTGGGGAGGTGCGATCCTCGGCATCCTGTTCCGGGTCTTCTGGATCAACGCGCCGCGATGGCTCTACGTCGCGCTGTACCTCGCGCTCGGCTGGGCGGCGTTGATGTACATCGGCGACCTGTTCGCCACGAACGCCGCCATGATGACGCTCGTGCTCGTCGGCGGCGTCCTGTACTCGCTCGGCGCCGTCGTCTACGCGGTGAAGAAGCCGAACCCCTGGCCGGGCAGGTTCGGCTTCCACGAGATCTTCCACGTCTGCACGGTGCTCGCCTTCCTCTGCCACTGGGCGGCGAGCCTCATCATCTGCCTCGCCCCCGCCTACCACGGCTGAGGCCGCGCACCCTCAGCGCGTGCCGGGGTCGTCGACGTTCTCGTCGTCGGTCTCGGTGTCGTACACCGCGGCCGCGGCCTGCTTCTCGGCGGCCTCCTCCGCATCCAGCTCCTCGCGGACCTCGGAGCGGTACTTCGCCCGGCGGATGCGGCGGAGCATGTCGACGACGAGGAAGATCACGATCACGGCCAGCACGGCGATGATCGCGAAGCCCCACGGTCCCGGGGTCACGAGCGTCGGATCGACCTGCCCGGTGTCGTCCACGGTGGCGGCGAGCACCGCCGCCGGGAGCAGATGGTTCATGTGGTCCCCGTTCCGAACTCGACCGGCCACGGATGCGCGTAGCCTGGAAGTCCAGCCTAATTCCCGACACGAGATGCGATGACGATACAGGAGATGCTCGACGACCGGTACGGTCGCACCCGCCGCGGCGCCCGCTTCTGGATCGTGTTCGCTGTGGTCGCGATCACGATCGCCGTGGCCGTCACCGCGTGGTTCGCACTGACGTCCACCTCCGGCACCGCGGACGCACGCGGCACCGCGTTCGAGGTCGTCGACGAGCACACCGTCTCCGTCTCGTTCCAGGTCACCGCGCCCGCCGGCAGCCCCGTCGCGTGCGCGCTGGAGGCCCAGGACGAGGAGCACGGCATCGTCGGCTGGCGGGTCGTGGAGTATCCCGCATCCGGCTCGCACACCCGCAACTTCACCGAGACCATCCCCGTGCTGTCACCTGCCGTCACGGGTTTGGTCAACTCGTGCTGGGTGCCGTAACCTATCGGGACGAACGACGCCCCGGTCACCGCCGGGGCGTCTTGCCATTCGCGGCCGGGAGGCCGCCACCACGAAGGAGACGACCGTGTCTGCACAGGCCCCGGTGACCTTCCTCACCCAGGACGCATACGACCGGCTCGTTGCCGAGCTCGAGTACCTGACCACGACCGGCCGCGAGGAGATCGCGAAGCGCATCGAAGCGGCACGCGAAGAGGGCGACCTCAAGGAGAACGGCGGGTATCACGCCGCCAAGGACGAGCAGGGCAAACAGGAGGCGCGCATCCGCACCCTCCAGCAGCTGCTGAAGAACGCCAAGGTCGGCGAAGCACCCGAGAGCAACGGCGTCGTCGAGTCCGGCACCGTCATCACCGCGATCATCGCGGGTGGCGAAGAGGTGTTCCTGCTCGGCAGCCGCGAGATCGCGGCCGGCAGCGAGCTCGACGTCTACAGTGAGCAGTCCCCGCTCGGCGCCGCCATCCTCGGCCTGAAGGAGGGCGACAAGACCTCCTACACCGCGCCGAACGGCAAGGAGATCCCGGTCGAGATCGTCAAGGTCGAGACCTACAACGGGCAGTAGGCCCCGGTCGTACCGACGCCGGGCGTCCCACTCCGCGTGGGCGCCCGGCGTCCGTCGTTCCCGGACCCTCCGCGCTCAGTCCGGCACGATGGAGGGCTCGAAGCCCGCGTCCTGCAGCGCCTGCATCACCTGTGCACGGTGCTCGTCGCCGCGGGTCTCGACGGAGAGCTGCAGGATGACCTCGCTGATCTGCAGGCCGTGGCCGTGGCGGGTGTGGAGCACCTCGATGACGTTCGCCCCCACCTCGGCGAGCAGCTCGGACACCCGGGCGAGCTGGCCGGGCCGGTCCGGCAGCGGGATCTGCAGCGTCATGTAGCGCGAGGATGCGGCCAGGCCGTGCGCGATGACGCGCTGCAGCAGCAGCGGGTCGATGTTGCCGCCGGAGAGGATCGACACGGTCGTGCCGGCGGCCTTCACCTTGCCGGTGAGGATCGCCGCGACGCCCACGGCGCCGGCGGGCTCCACGACGAGCTTGGCGCGCTCGAGCAGCACGAGGATGGCGCGGGCGATGTCGTCGTCGGAGACGGTGACGACCTCGTCGACGACGTCCTTGATGATCGCGAACGGGATGTCGCCGGGGCGGGCGACGGCGATGCCGTCGGCGATCGTCGGGGTCGTCTCGATCTGCACCGGCTCCCCCGCGGCGAGCGAGGGCACGTAGGGGGCGGAGTTCTCGGCCTGTACGCCGATGACCCGCACGGTGCGGCCCGCGGCGGCCGCGCGCGCCTTCACCGCCGCGGCGACGCCCGCGATGAGCCCGCCGCCGCCGATGCCGACGACGACGGTGTCGAGGTCGGGCACGTCCTCCCACAGTTCGAGGCCGAGCGTGCCCTGGCCGGCGATGATGTCGGCGTGGTCGTAGGGCGGGATGAACACTGCGCCGGTGCGTTCGGCGTGCTCGATCGCCAGGCGCAACGGCGTCTCGAACGTCGCACCCTCCAGCACGACCTCGGCGCCGTAGCCGCGGGTCGCCAGGAGCTTCGGCACCGGCACACCCAGCGGCATGTAGATCGTGGCGGGGATGCCGAGGCGCTTGGCCGCGAGCGCGACGCCCTGGGCGTGGTTGCCGGCCGAGGCGGCGACCACACCGCGGGCGCGTTCCTCGGCGGTGAGCCGCGACAGGCGGTAGGCCGCGCCACGCACCTTGAAGGATCCGGTCCGCTGCAGGTTCTCCGCCTTCAGCAGCACCGGCACCCCGAGCACGTCGGAGAGGTACTCGGAGTCGTTCAGCGGTGTGCGGGTGATGAGCGGCGCCAGGACGTCGGCGGCGTTCTCGTAATCGGCCAGCGTAGGCAGGGTCACGCCCGTTTCCTCCTCTGTCGGGGAACAGTGCTCCAGATGAGTTCGTCCGACGTGGGCCGAACCCCCGTCTCCCAGGAGCGGCGGGAGAGATAGACGAAGACGACGTTGACGAAGGCGGCCAGCGGCACCGCGAACAGCGCGCCCGGGATCCCGCCCACGAGCGCACCACCGGCGACGACCAGCACGACCGCGAGCGGGTGCACCTTCACCGCGGAGCCCATGAGGATCGGCTGGAGGATGTGCCCCTCGATCTGCTGCACCGCGAGCACGACCACGAGCATCCAGAACGCGATCCAGAACCCGTTGTAGACGAGGGCGAGGAACACGGCGAGTGCGCCGGTCACCACCGCCCCGACGAAGGGCACGAACGCACCGAGGAAGACGAGCACCGCGACCGGGATCGCGAGCGGCACCCCGAGCGCGAACGCCCCGACGCCGATGCCGATCGCGTCGATCGTGGCGACCAGCAGCTGCGTGCGGGCGTAGTTGACGACCGTGACCCAGCCGGCGCGTGCGGCGCCGTCGACCGCGCGGCGGGCGCGCTCGGGGAACAGGCGCGTGGTCCACCGCCAGATGCCGCCGCCGTCGGCGAGGGTGCACAGCAGGATGAACAGCGTCAGCAGGGCGCCGGTGAAGACGTGTCCGACCGTGGAGCCGATGGCGAGCGCGCCGGACAGCAGCACCTCGCCCTGCTCCTGCAGCAGGCTCCCCGCCTGCGCGAGCAGGTCGTCGATCTGCGCCGCGGTCAGGTGCAGCGGGCCGTCGAGCAGCCACTGCCGCAGGGTGTCCACGCCCTCGACGGTCTTGTCGCGCACGGACGCCCACTGCCGGATGATCTGCCACACCGCGAGCCACACGAGCCCCGTGATGACGGCGATCGTTGCGAGCACCGAGATGACGATGGCGAGCCAGCGCGGCACCCGGTGGCGCAGCATCCAGCTGAACGCGGGCCACAGCAGCGCCGTGAGCAGGATCGCGATGAGCAGCGGGATCACGAGGATCTTCAGCTGGATGACCAGCCATACGCCGACCGCGGTCGCGGCCGCGAGCACGAGGAACCGCCACGCGTAGGCCGTGGCGATCCGCAGCCGTCGGGGCACCGCGTCGGTGACCTCGGTGGAGACCGTGCGGCTGCGCAGCGCGTCCAGGAAGGACCCGCGGGGTTTCGGGTCCGGATCGCTCATTCCGCCAGTCTAGAACCGCGGCGGGCCGCGCGAATGCGGCGTGACGACCGGTGGAGGGCGACGCGGTGCCGGGCGATGTCGGCGCTCGCTCGTAGGCTGGCGCGATGCGCACTCGTCTCACCCGGCCGCAGGCACGTCGCGTCGCCCTCGCCTCGCAGGGCGTGACCGGTGCGCTCCCGGATGCGGTGACCGCCCGCCACCTGCACCGCGAACTGTCGCGGATGTCGGTGCTGCAGATCGATTCCGTCAACGTCTACGCCCGCTCGCACTACATGCCGCTGTTCTCGCGCCTCGGCGGGTACGAGACCGCGCGACTTGACCGGCTGCTGTTCCGGCATCCCGCGCCCTATGTCGAGTTCTGGGCGCACCAGGCCGCATTCATCGCCGCCGAGGACTGGCGGCTGTTCGCGTTCCGGATGGCGGCGCATCGCACGCGGCACGAGCGCACCGGCTGGTTCGCGGTCGACGAGGACACCCTGCGCTGGGTGCGCGGTGAGCTACGCGAGCGCGGTCCGCTGCGACCGGCGCAGATCGAGGAGGACGCGCAGCGCGCCGCCCGTGGACCGTGGTGGGACTGGAGTGCGGTGAAGCGCTCGCTCGAATATCTGTGGTTCACCGGTGAGGTCGCGATCGCGGGCCGTCGCGGGTTCGAGCGCGTCTACGGGCTGGCCGAGGACGTGCTGCCGGCGCACGCGATCGCCGACCCCGCCCCGAAGGCGGAGGCGCTGCGGGTGCTCGTGGAGCGTGCTGCGCGCGCCTGCGGGGTGGCGACGATCGCCGACCTCGACGACTACTGGCGTCTGGGCGACCAGCGGACCGTCGCGAACGTGGTCGCGGAGCTCGAGGCGACCGGGGTGCTGCAGCCGGTGGAGGTCGAGGGCTGGCGCCGCCCGGCGTGGCTGCACCATGCCGTCACCGTGCCCCGGCGGGTGGAGACGGCGACCGTGCTCACGCCGTTCGACCCGGTGGTGTGGTTCCGGCCGCGGGCCGAGCGCGTCTTCGACTTCGACTATCGGATCGAGATCTACCTCCCCGCGCACAGGCGCCGGTACGGCTACTACTCGCTGCCGGCGGTGGTCGGCGATCGTGTGGTCGGCCGGATCGACCTCAAGGCCGATCGTGCCGCATCCACGCTGCTCGTGCAGTCCGCCTGGTGGGAACCCGACCCGCCCGCGGAGGCGGCGGAGCGGCTCGCCGGTGTGCTCCGCGACGCCGCCGCATGGCAGGGACTCGCCGAGGTGTCGGTATCGCGCTGGGGCGACGCCGTGGACGATCTCGCCCGTGCCCTCGGCCCCGACACGCCCCGCCACCGCGCGGGCCCCGAGGCCACAGCATCCCTCGCCGCCGACGAACCCGGCGCCTGACGCCCACCCCGCATCAGCGGGCGGGGGTCAGAAGCGGCCGCCGATGTCGTGCAGGCGGGCGATGCGATCCGGGATCGGCGGATGCGTGGCGAACAGGCGCGTGAGCATGCCCGGGCGGAGGGGGTCGGCGATCCACAGGTGCGCCATGGAGGTGTTCGCCTTCTTCAGCGGTGCGCCGTGGCTGCCGAGCTTCGCCAGCGCCGAGGCGAGCCCCTCCGGGTCGCGCGTGGTGAGCGCGCTCGTCGCGTCGGCGAGATACTCGCGCTGCCGGGAGATCGCCGCCTGCACCAGCCCGGCGATGAGCGGTGCGACGAGCGCCGCCACCACCCCGAGGACGATGAGGAACACCTGTGCCTGCGCGTTGTTGCCCCCGCCGCGCCGGCCGAAGATGAGGATCCGCAGGAAGAAGTCCGCGATGATGCCGAGTGCCACCACGAGCCCGAACACGATGAGCGAGACCCGGATGTCGTAGTTGCGGATGTGGCCGAGCTCGTGCCCGAGCACCCCTTCGAGTTCCCGGTCGGTCATGATCTCGAACAGGCCGGTCGTGACCGTGATGGCCGCCTTCTCCGGGGTGCGGCCGGTCGCGAAGGCGTTGGGCGCCGGGTCCTCGACGACGTACAGTGCGGGCATCGGGGTGCCGGTCGTGATGCAGAGGTTTTCGACGATCCGGTAGTACCGCGGCGCCTCCTCGCGCGTGACCGGGATCGCGCCGGCGAGCGCGAGGGCCTCACGGTCGGCCGCGAAGTACTGGATGACGGCGTACCCTGCGGCGAACACCAGCACGATCGCCGTGATCCACCAGTTCCGCCCGGCGAGCCAGCCGGCGAGCACACCGACCGCACCGAGCAGCACCACGAAACCCGTGAGGATCAGCCACGTGTTGCGCTTGTTCCGCGCGATCGCCGAGTACACCGGTCCCCCGCAGCGGGATCAGGTCAGAACTGCACGCGGGGCGGTTCGGCGATCGACGCGCCGCCGACGACCTCGAAGAACTCCCGCTCGCTGAATCCGAGCTTGCGGGCGAAGAGGTTGTTGGGGAACACCTTGATCTTCGTGTTCAGCTCGCGCACGCCACCGTTGTAGAACCGGCGCGAGGCCTGGATCTTGTCCTCGGTGTCGACGATCGACTGCTGCAGCTGCAGGAAGTTGTTGCTGGCCTGCAGCTGCGGGTACGCCTCGGCGACCGCGAACAGCGACTTCAGCGCCTGCTGCATGTGGCCCTCGGCGATGCCCGCCTCAGCGGGTCCCGTCGCGTTGATGGTCTCGGCGCGCGCCTGGGTGACGTTCTCGAAGACCGCCTTCTCATGGGCCGCGTAGCCCTTGACGGTCTCGATGAGGTTCGGCAGCAGGTCCGCGCGGCGCTTGAGCTGCACCGTGATGTCGCTCCAGGCCTCGTCCACTCGCACGTTGAGCTGCACGAGCGAGTTGTACGTCGCCCAGAGGTAGATGCCGATGATCACCACGAGGGCGACGACGATAAGAACCGGAATGAGCCATTCCATGTCGGTGCGTTCTCCGTTCCCCGTTTTCGCACATCCTACGCCGGGGAGACCGAGTCCTCCCCGAGAACCCTGGAGAGATATCCGTTGGCGAAGCGGCGGTCGGGGTCGAGCCGGTCGCGCAGGGCGATGAAGTCGTCGAACCGCGGGTAACGGGTGCGCAGCGTCGCCGCATCCAGCCGGTGCATCTTGCCCCAGTGCGGGCGGCCGTCGAATCGCGCCATGAGCGCCTCGACGGCGGCGAAGTAGTCGGTCGGGTCCTCGCGCCAGTACCGGTGCACGGCGATGTACCCGCTCGGCCGGTCATATGCGGTGGAGAGCCATCGGTCGTCGGATGCGGCGACCCGCACCTCGACCGGGAAGGAGATCGGCCAGGGGTTGTCGTCGATGAGCTGCCGCAGCGCCTCGAACGCCTCGCGCAGGCGCTCGACGGGGACGGCGTACTCCATCTCACGGAACCGCACCCCGCGGTGCTGTGTGAAGACGCGGTTCGACCGGTCGGTGTACTCGCGCTGCCCGATGGTGTTCGCGCCGAGCCGCGCGAGCGGGGTGGCGAGGGCCGGTGCTGCCGCCGATGCCGCGCACATGACGCGGTACGCGTGATTGGACAGCAGCGACTCCTCGACGAACTTCCCCACCTTCGGCAGGGGTCGGCGCGGCTCGCTCTCGGGCAGGCGGGTGTTCGTCTTCGTCTGGGCGACGGCGGTGCGCGGAAACCAGTAGAACTCGAAGTGGTCGGCGGATGCGGCCCGCTCGTCGAGTTCGGCCAGCAGCGCGTCGAGCGGCTCGCGGCGCTCGACGGCGTGCAACAGGAAGGCGGGGACGACCCGCAGCGTGACCTCGACGATGATCCCGAGCGCGCCGAGGCTGAGCGCCACGGCGGGCAGCAGCTCGGACTGCTCGTCCTCGTCGACGCGCAGCAGCTCGCCGTCGGCGGTGACGAGGGTCACGCCGACGACCTGGGTGGCCAGGCCACCGAAGCGGGAACCGGTGCCGTGCGTGCCGGTGGAGATCGCCCCGGCGATGGTCTGGCGGTCGATGTCGCCGAGGTTCTCCATCGCCCAGCCGTAGGGGGCGAGCAGGCGCGGGATCTGCCACAGGTTGGTCCCGGCTCGGAGGGTGACGTGCCGGCGCTCGCGGTCGACGCGGACGAGCCCCGACAGGTCGCGGAGGTCCAGGAGCACGTCGGGCGCGGCGGCGATGTCGCTGAAGCTGTGCCCGGCCCCCACCGCCTTCACCCGCAGTCCGTGCGCCGCGGCCGCGCGCACCGCCCGCTGCACCGCATCGACGGATGCGGGGAACTCCACCCGCACCGGTCGCACCTTCGCGGTGCGCCCCCAGTTGCGCCACACCCCACCAGGTCGCGTCATAGGAACGCCTTCCCCTCTCCGCGGTAGGTGGGGACCTCGCCCACCACCGTGTCCGCCGCCACGAGCGCGTACCGGTCGACGCGTTCGGCGAGTTCGCCGCTCTTCGCGTGCCGGAACCACACCCGGTCCCCCACCGACAGTCCCCGGGCCGCTGCGCCCTGCAGCGGCGTCTGCACCTCGCCGGCGCCCTCCCGGCCGAGGGTGCGCAGTCCCGCGGGCCACACCGGTTCGGGCTGACGGGATGCGAGCGGCGGACCGGACGCGATCCAGCCACCGCCGAGCACGGTCGCGATGTCGGGGAGGGGCTTTCGCACCACGTCGAGCGCGAACGCGGCGGCCGGTGCCGGGGCGAAGGCGCGATAGTGCGAGAACAGGTGACCGGCGAGCAGGCCGCTGCCGGCGGTGAGCTCGGTGACGGCCTCGTCGCGCGCGGTGACCTCCAGCGAGCCGGTGCCGCCGCCGTTGACGAACTCGAGCGGTGCGATGTCGCGCAGGGCGGCGACGATGGCACCGCGACGATCGGCCAGCTCGGCGGCGGACCGCCGCTGCATCCACCGGATGACCGGGTCGGCCGGCCCCTCGGCGTCGGGCTGCCCGGCGATCTGCGCCTCGTACATCATGAGGCCGACGAGGTCGAAGCCGGCGCGCCCGTCGATCTCCCGCGCGAGCCGGGCGACATCGCCCGGCTCGTGCAGCGGCGAGCGCCGCACGCCGACGTGACCGAGGCCCGGCGCGCGCCACGACGCGTCGGCGTCGATCGCGACCCTGATGCGGGGGCGGGCCGTAGGCGCGGCGATCGCGTCCACGAGGTCGAGCTGGGCGGGGTCGTCGACCATGAGGGTGATGCGGGCGGCGGCGCGCTCGTCGGAGACGAGCCGGGCGATCGCGGCCCGGTCGGCGCTCGGGTAGCCGAGCACGATGTCGTCGTGGTCGGCTGCGAGCCAGAGGGCCTCCGCGAGGGTGAAGGCGAGGATGCCGCGGTAGCCGGGCAGCCGCAGCAGCGCGTCGAGGAGTTCGCGTACCCGGATGGACTTGCTCGCGACCCGCACCGGCACCCCGGAGGCGCGGACGACCATGTCGAGGGCGTTGTGGCGGAGCGCATCGAGGTGGACCGCGGCGACGGGTGCCGGGCGGTCCGCGACCGCATCCGTCATCGCCTGCCAGTACGCGGCCCGATCGCGCCATGGCTGTGTCCCGGCGCCCTGCAGCAGATCGATCATGCCCCTGCCCCACCGCGTCGTGACCGCACCATGGCGCCTAGCCTAGAGCGCCCGAGCCGCACGGAAGGGTGCAGCGGAACGTGGCGCCCGGAACGACGAGCCCGGCCGCGCATCCGCCCGCCATGTGGTTCGACGATCCCGGCGGCGCAGGCCCGGGTCAGCTGCCGGGGAGCGGATCCGCGTCGGCGGGAAGCGGCAGGGAGAAGGAGAAGGCGGCGCCCTCGCCCTTCACGCCCTCGGCGCGCACGGTGCCGCCGTGCAGCTGCACGATGCGGGCGACCGAGGCCAGGCCGAGCCCGGTGCCGGGGAACTCCTCGGCGGTGTGCAACCGGGTGAGCGGTCGGAACAGGCGCTCCGCATCGGCCTGGTCGAAGCCCACGCCGTTGTCGCGCACCACGAAGGTGGCCATGCGGCCGGTCTGCCCGGCCGGTTCGATCCGGATGCGGGCGTGCTCGGTCGAGGCGGAGTACTTCACCGCGTTGGAGCACAGGTTCACCAGCAGGAGCCAGGTGAGGATCGGGTCCGCCTGCGCGACCATCCCCTCGGCGACGTCGATCGTGACGTCGCGCTCGCCCACGTCGCGGAGCACCTCCTCGGCCACCTCACGGGCGAGCGCGGTGAGGTCGATGCGCTCGGGCTGCAGCGGATGGTTCGTGATGCGGTACACCGACAGCATCCGCTCGATCTGGGTGTTCACCCGCTCGCCGGCGCGCATGATCGCCTCGGCGTGGCGCACGCTCGCCGGGTTGTCGGCCTCGTCGGCGATGAGCTCGGCGTAGCCGAGGATCGCACCGAGGGGGCTGCGCAGATCGTGCACGAGGGAGTGGATGGCGACCTCGAGCTCGTCCGCGCGGGCGGCCTCGGCGGTCAGCTCCTTGGCGGACACCTCCAGTGCGCCGCGCAGTTCCAGGTTCTCCATCGCGACCGCGGCGCTGTTGGCGAGCATCTCGAGCTGGCGGAGCGTCGCGGGCGGCGGGGTGTGGTGGTCGGACCAGTAGATGCCGAGCGCGGCGATCGGGTCGTCGGCGCGCACCGGGATCATCGCCATGCTGCGCACGAACGTGGGCCGGTAGATCTCCAGCGGGATGCGCGGGTCGTCGAACACGTCCGTGACGAGCGTGGTCTGGCGCCGCTCCATCGCCCAGCCGCTGATGTCGGTCGCCAGTCGCCGGCCGCGCAGGAGGGGCGCGATCGCGTCCTCGTCGATGTAGAAGTTCGTGTCGGCCTCGCGCAGCACGAAGGTCGCCCCGTCCGCACCGGCGAGCTGGCGGGCCGCCCGCGACACGATGCGCGTGACGGCCTCCAGGGAAGGCGCGATGGACAGGTCTTCGATGGCGCGCGTCAGCAACGCCGGGGCATGCGGAAGCACAGCACTCCTCTGAGGAATCTTGTTCGGGTCAAGACACTCCGAGCCTACCGATTGCGCTGATGCGCCCGCTGTGCACGCGGTCAGGACGCACCGCACGCGACGAGGACGGTCACGAGCGCGTCACGGTCGGCGGCGGTGACGGCCAGATCCCACGCGGCGGCGATGCGCGCGTACCGGTCGGCGTAGTCGCAGTGGGCGTCCGGATCCGGCGGCAACCATGCCGAGGGCCCCTTGCTGCCCTTCCCCTGGTTCGCGGCGCCGTCGACGGCGAGCAGGTTCCCGAGCGTGTTCGCGAACCGCAGGCGTTCCGCATCCGACCAGGCGAACGCACCGCCCCGCCAGGCCGCGGCGAGGCTCACGACGTGGTCGATCTGCACGGCGGTACTGCCGGGTTCACCCGGTGCGGCGACCCGGTCGTGTCGGAAGCGCACCGTGCGACCGGTGTACGGATCCTCGAGCACGCCGGTGAGCACGGTGCAGCCGTCGCGGGTGATCTCGGTGAGGTCGCGGGCGAGCACGTCCTGCCGCTGTCCCGTCGATGTCGGTCCACGCCTCCCCGAACGCTTCGCGCCGGTAGTCGGGGATCGGCGCACGCTCGTCGATCAGCGCGAGGGACTGCGCCAGCTCGACCGCCTCGGTCGCCGGCCCGGCCATCCCGGGCCACGCCGGCCGGACCCAGCCGAGCAGCACTCCGGCCGCGACCAGCAGTGCCGCGACCACGGCGATCACCAGGATGCGGACGCGCAGCCGCGAGGTTCGGGTACCCACGAGCATCCAGTCTCCCCCGCGCCGTCGACACCGACGGTTCCCGTGGGGTCCCCGGGCGCGTCGGGCGCCCGCGGCGGGTCACCGGATTCGGAGGAGCCACCGGATTCGGACGGGATCGGCGCGGATCGTCCGAATCCCGTGACATCCCCGAATCCGATGGCGACGGCGGGCGCCAGGCGGGCGATGGATGCGGCGGCAGCCGCGGTCAGCGGTGCGCGTCGAGCAGGTCGCGCACGAGCGCGGGCACCGTCTCGGACGCGGGCCCGGTCACGCTCGCGCGGAAAACGCCGGAGGTCGGTGCGAGGTTCAGCTCCACGGTCTTCGCGCCCACCTCGTTCGCGAGGTCGACGAAGCCCGCGGCCGGATACACCTCGCCGGAGGTCCCGATCGCGACGAACAGGTCGGCGGCGAGGATCGCCCGCTCGATGCGGTCCATCTCGTACGGCATCTCGCCGAACCAGACGATGTCCGGCCGCAGCACCCCGCGGCCGCACGCGCAGGCGTCGCCGAAGCCGCCGCCCTCGATCCGCACACCGCACGCGGTGCAGAACGCGGACGCGAGCCGGCCGTGCATGTGCACGAGCCCGGATGCGGGGTGCCCGGCCCGCTCGTGCAGGTCGTCGACGTTCTGGGTCACCACCAGCATCCGCTCACCGAGCACTTCGGCCGCCTCGGCGAGGGCGATGTGGGCGGCGTTCGGCTCGGCGCGGGCCGCCGCCTCGCGCCGGGCGCGGTAGAACGCGTGCACGAGATCGGGGTCGCGCCGGTACGCCTCGGGCGTGGCGACGTCCTCGATGCGGTGCTGGGCCCACAAGGCCGGCCCGCCGTCGTCGGTGCGGAACGTCGGAATGCCCGACTCCGCGCTGATCCCGGCGCCGGTCAGGATGACGATGCGCATGTGACGGCTGCTCCCCGTGTACCCCCGGCGGGACTCGAACCCGCACTGAAACGATTTTAAGTCGCCTGCCTCTGCCATTGGGCTACGGGGGCGTGCGCCCGCGAGGGCCGCACCTCTCAGACTAGCCAGCCCCGGCCGCCGCATCCCCCCCGCACCATGTCCCACTTTCTGCCGTTCTGAGACCTCCAGAACGGCAGAACGTGGGACATGTTCTGCAGCAAGTGGGACATGCCCCAGGGGGCGGGAACGAGCACGCCGCCGCACCCGGGTGGGTGTCGGCGGCGTGCTCGTGCGGAAGCGCTCAGACGCGGGGACGCGCGGCGTACTCCTCGAAGAAGCCACGCGGCTGCTGCACGGCCTGCAGGTTGACGATGTCGCGGCCGAGCCAGAAGTTGTTCCACCAGCCCCACAGCACGCGCCACTTGCGCTCCCACGACGGCATGGCCAGGCCGTGGTAGCCGCGGTGCGCACCCCAGGCGAGGAAGCCCTTCAGCGCGATGTTGCCGGACTGGAAGACACCGGTGTACAGGCCGAGGCCCGCGACGGCGCCGAGGTTCTTGTGCACGTAGTCGCGCGGGGTCTCGCCGCGCAGCACCGCGATGATGTTCTTCGCGAGGCGCTTGGCCTGACGCACGGCGTGCTGGGCGTTCGGCACGCAGTAGCCACCGACGCCGCCGCCGGTGAGGTCCGGCACGGCCGCGACGTCACCGGCGGTCCAGGCGCCCTCGACGACGTTGCCCTCCGCGTCGACGACGCGCAGGTCGGCCCGGGCACGGATGCGGCCGCGCTCCTCGGTCGGGAGGTCGCTGTTCTTGACCACCTGGGGGTTGGCCATGACGCCCGCGGTCCAGACGATGATGTCGGCCGGGATGACCTCGCCGGTGGAGAGCTCGACGTTGCCGTCGACGGCGCTGGTGACCTGGGTGTCCAGGTGCACGTAGGCGCCGCGGGTCGCGAGGGACTTCAGCACCCACTCGCTCGTCTTCAGCGACACCTCGGGCATGATGCGGCCCATCGCCTCGATGAGGTGGAAGTGCGTCTCGTCGAAGGTGAGCTGCGGGTACTTCGAGAGCAGGTCGGATGCGAGCGAGCGCAGTTCACCGAAGGTCTCGATGCCGGCGAACCCGCCGCCCACGACGACGACCGACAGCAGGCGCTCGCGCTCCGGGCCCGGCGGGAGCGCGGCGGCCTTGTCGAAGTTCGCGAGCAGCCGGTCACGGACCCAGACGGCCTCCTCGATCGCCTTCATGCCGATCGCGTTGTCGGCGATGCCCGGGATCGGGAAGGTGCGGGAGACGGAACCGGCGGTGACGACGATCTGGTCGTACTCGAACTGGTACGGCTCGCCCTCGGAGGGGGTGATCGTGGCGACCTTGTTGGCGTGGTCGATGTTCGTGACCTTCGCCGTGATGACGGTCGTCTTCTTCAGGTGACGCCGGAGCGCGACCACGGCGTGGCGGGGCTCGATCGACCCGGCTGCGACCTCCGGGAGGAACGGCAGGTAGGTCATGTAGGGCAGCGGGTCGACGACCGTCACTTCGGCTTCACGCTTGCGAAGCTGCTTCTCGAGCTTCCATGCGGTGTAGAAGCCGGCGTACCCGCCACCGACGATGAGGATTCGAGGCACGACGTTGGTCACTGTGCTTGTCACGATGGGAAAGAACTCCTGAGGGAATCAACGGCGCGGTGCGGTGGGCGGCCGCACCGATCGGACGCGTCGGACAGCAGCAGTGACGCCGAGCAAGACCATTATAGCCGTCATGGTGACGACCAACAGCGGCAGTGAGCCATAAAGCAGTGTCTGCTCGGTCGGCATGAGCGGGGAGCCCTCCCCGCTCGGCCGGTCGGCCTCCGGCAGCGGCTCCACGGTGACGGGTCCGACGGACGGGTCCGGGGCGGGCGTCGCCTCGGCGCGGCGGTGCACCCGGATCCACTCGCGGAGGTCGCCCACGGGGTTCGCGGTCACCGCCGGCACGTCCGCGGCGACGGCGGCCGCCGCATCCACCAGCCCGTAGCCGTAGAGGTTGTTCGGCACCTCCTTGACGGATGCGGGTGGCTTGGCGGTGCGGATGATCCGGTTGATGACGTTCGCCGCGTCGAGGTCGGGGTGCGCGGACCGGACGAGCGCGGCGATGCCGGCGACGATCGGTGCGGCGCCGCTCGTGCCGTTCCACACGACGAGCTGCCCGTCGGCGGAGATCCCCAGCAGCTTCTCGCTCGGTGCGGCGACCCCGATCGTGATGCCCTGCGTCGACGCACCGACGCTCGCACGCCCCTTCGGGTCGACGCCGGCGACCGTGAGCACGCCCGGGATCGTCGCGGGCGCGCCGACGCGGCTCGTGCCGCTGCCGCGGTTGCCCGCGGCCACCACGACCACCACGTCGTGGTCGAAGGCGTACAGGAACGCATCGTCCCAGCTCGGGTCCCACCCGAGGGAGTTCATGGTGAAGGAGAGGTTGATGATGTCGGCGCCGTTGTCCACGGACCAGCGGATGGCCTCCGCCACCTGCTGGGTGATCGGTACGGTCGCGCTCGAACCGAGACCGACCGAGACCGACAGCAGCTCCGCCTCGGGCGCCACGCCGATCATGCCGTCGCCGACCTGCCGGGCGGCGGCGAGGGAGGCGACCCAGCTGCCGTGGTTCGCGTCCACGACGCCCACCGGGGTGCGCCCGTCCGGGCTCCCCTCGCCGGACATGTCGGCGCCACCGACGACGGCGCCCTCGAAGGCGGGCAGCTTCGCCACCCCGGTGTCGATCACGGCGATGCGCACGCCCTTGCCTCGGGTCTGCGACCACGCCTGCCGGATGCCGTACTGGTCGAGCCAGTACTCCTGCGTCGTCGCCGACTCCGGCGACGGATCCGGTGTCGCGGCATGGGCCGGCAGCGGTGCGAGCACCACGAGCGCGATCCCGACGGCCGCGACGGCCCGGAGCAGGGACCTCATCCAGGCAACTCCGCCGACGTCCCGGCGAGGGCCGCGCCCGGCGCTGCGCACTCGCAACGCTCGGGCGACCAGTCGGACCGGGCGAGTGCCGCATCCCCGATCGGGTTGACGCCCGGCCCGGCGGCCAGCGCGTGCCCGGCGAGTGCGTGCAGGCACTTCACCCGGGTGGGCATGCCGCCCGCGGAGATGCCGGCGATCTCCTCGACCTCGCCGTACTGCGCGCGGTCGTGCAGATACGCCTCGTGCGCGCGTCGGTACGCCGCCGCGACGTCCTCGTGCTCGAGCGCGGCCGCCAGTTCCGGCATGACGTGGGTCGCCTCCAGGCGCGACATCGCCGCGGTCGCGGCCGGGTGGGTGAGGTAGTAGAACGTCGGGAACGGCGACCCGTCGTCGAGCCGCGGAGCGGTGGCGACCACGGTCGGGTTGCCGCACGCGCACCGCGCGGCGATGCCCACGGCGCCGCGGACGGGGCGGCCCAGCTGTGCGCGGAGCACCGCGTGCTCGGCTTCCGTGACGGGGGCGAACGGCGGAGTACTCACGTGTTCAGGCTACCGGGCGCGAGCAGGGAGCCCGCCGGGTCTCACCCCTGGGGACCCGTCGCCGTCTGCGCCGTGCCGGCGGCGACGAGCGAGCGCACGAGCTGCGCCATCCAGTCGGTGCGGGTCTGCTCCACGTCGTCGCTGACCGCATCCTGCTCGCGCGGCTGCTGCGCCTCGCTGAGGTCGTTGTCGACCAGGTAGATGATCTCGCCCGGCTGCGTGTAGTACAGCCGCTCACGCGCCTGGGTGCGGATGAACGCGGGGTCGTTCCACCGCTGCTGCTGCGCCTGGAGGTCGGCGATCTCGGCCTGGGTGAGCAGCACCTGGTGTTCGAGCGCCGCGATCCGCTGTCGCTGGTCGACGTAGGTGCCGATCGTGGGTGCGAGCACGAGCACGGCGAGGACGACCAGGCCGAACATGATGATCATGAAGCCCGACAGACGGATGCCGCCGAGCCACTCCCGCACGTCGACCCGGCGTCCACCACGCCCGTCCGCCCCGGCGCCGCGGGATGCGGAAGGGGGAGCCGCCCTCTTGGTCACGACTCCCCCTTCCGGTTCAGTTCCTGGCGCGCTCAGCCCTTGAAACGGGGGAACGCGTTGCGGCCTGCGAAGACCGCGGCCTCACCGAGGTCCTCCTCGATGCGCAGAAGCTGATTGTATTTCGCGACGCGCTCGCTGCGGGCGGGCGCGCCGGTCTTGATCTGACCGCAGTTGGTCGCGACCGCGAGGTCGGCGATCGTGGTGTCCTCGGTCTCACCGGAACGGTGCGAGAGCATCGCGGTGTAGCCGCTGCGCTGGGCGAGGCTGACCGCATCCAGCGTCTCGGTGAGCGTGCCGATCTGGTTCACCTTGACCAGCAGCGAGTTCGCGACGCCGCGGGTGATGCCGTCCTGCAGGCGGCTCGGGTTGGTGACGAACAGGTCGTCGCCGACGAGCTGGACCTTGGAGCCGAGCGCCTCGGTGAGGGCCTTCCAGTTGTCCCAGTCGTCCTCGGCGAGCGCATCCTCGATCGTGACGATCGGGTAGTCGTTCACCAGGCCCACGTAGTACTCGGTGAGCTCGGCGGCGGTCCAGTCCTTGTTGTCGAG
>Ga0180217_1001587_pt1 | contig 24133 bp, 27 predicted proteins | sample eDN3rd37CBELigOP_FD_128521 | JGI IMG/M metagenome (GOLD analysis project Ga0180217, IMG submission 128521) | Enriched Organic Plus compost microbial communities from Emeryville, California, USA - eDNA 3rd pass 37_C BE-Lig OP (version 2) (version 2) ... | reverse complement strand
ATTTGTTGATAAAATCACGACTCCTGAACAAAAAGGAGCAGTCAGTGATTACCTAGATAAAATCAAAAGTAAGAGTGATTTAGAGCGTACAGATCTAGCAAAAGATAAAACAGGTGTATTCACTGGTGCATATGCCGTTAACCCTGTTAACCAAGAAAAAATACCAATCTGGATTGCCGATTATGTCCTAATGAGTTATGGAACAGGAGCTATAATGGCAGTTCCAGCTCATGATGAGCGTGACTATGAATTTGCACAAAAATTTGAATTGCCGATTAAGGAAGTCGTAGCTGGCGGTGATGTTTCCAAAGAAGCATATACTGGTGACGGTGAGCATGTTAATTCAGATTTCCTAAATGGATTAAATAAAGAAGAGGCCATTTCAAAAATGATTGCATGGCTAGAAGAAAATAAGTTAGGTAAAAAAGAAATTACCTACAAATTACGTGATTGGTTATTTAGCCGCCAGCGCTATTGGGGTGAACCAATTCCAGTGATTCAATGGGAAGATGGAACAATGACTACTGTTCCTGAGGAAGAACTTCCACTTGTGCTTCCAAAAACGAAAGAAATCAAACCTTCCGGAACTGGTGAATCACCGCTTGCAAATATCTCAGAATGGGTAAATGTAGTTGATAAAAAGACTGGCAAAAAAGGCCGTCGTGAAACTAACACAATGCCACAATGGGCAGGCAGCTGTTGGTATTATTTACGCTACATTGATCCACATAATGATCAAGCCATCGCAGATCCGGAAAAATTAAAAGAATGGTTGCCAGTTGATATTTATATTGGTGGAGCAGAGCATGCAGTACTTCACTTACTTTATGCTAGATTCTGGCATAAAGTTTTATATGATATCGGTGTCGTTACAACGAAAGAACCATTCCAAAAGTTGTTCAACCAAGGTATGATTCTTGGAGAAGGTAACGAAAAAATGAGTAAGTCAAAAGGAAATGTAGTAAACCCTGATGACATCATTGAATCTCATGGCGCAGACACTCTTCGTTTATACGAAATGTTCATGGGACCATTAGATGCTTCCATTGCTTGGTCAACAAACGGCCTAGATGGTTCTCGTCGTTTCTTAGATCGAATCTGGCGCTTACTTGTCGATGACAATGGTAGCTTAACATCCAAAGTTAAAGCTGATTCAAACGATACTACACTTGAACGTGTGTATCACCAAACAGTGAAAAAGGTAACAGAAGACTATGAAGCATTACATTTTAATACGGCAATTTCACAATTGATGGTATTCATCAATGATGCATACAAAGCAATTGAATTGCCTAAGTCGTTTATTGAAGGCTTTGTAAAACTTCTTTCTCCAGTTGCTCCTCACTTGGCTGAAGAACTTTGGGAGAAGCTTGGCAATACAGGATCTATTGCATATGAGTCATGGCCAGCATTTGATGAAGCAAAATTAGTTGAAGCTGAGATCGAGATTGTTATCCAAGTGAATGGAAAAGTAAAAGCAAAGCTTCATGTTCCTGCAGATGCTTCAAAAGAAGTACTTGAGCAAATCGCGATGGGTGCTGATCCTGTAAAAGAACAAATCGAAGGAAAAACAGTCCGCAAAGTTATAGCAGTACCAGGTAAGCTTGTAAATATTGTAGCCAATTAATAGTAAAAAGCCCTCCGTTTTGGAGGGCTTTTAACATTCTAAAGGAGCCACAATGGCATCCGTACCATTTACTCCACCATTCCAGATTGTAGATAATGATAGAGTAGCTTTGTAGTGTTTTCAATTGAATCTTTATGTGTTCGCTCAAATGCGTGGGAAGAGTCGATTCCAGGTCCGATTAATCCATGGATAATATCATGCCCAGAACGAATAGCTGCAGATGCGTCAGATCCATAATATGGATAAATATCTAACTTATACCCGATTTCATGTTTTTCCGCAAGTTGGACAAGTTTTTTGCGGAACGCATAATGATAAGGTCCACTAGCATCCTTCACACAAATGGAAACTGTATATTCATCGGTTGATTGACCGTCCCCCATTGCCCCCATATCTACTGCTAAATACTCTACTGTTTCGGGTGTGATATTGGAGTTACCGCCATAGCCAATTTCTTCATTATTAGAAATAAGAAAATGAGTTGTATATGGAAGCTCAATATTCTCTGCCTTGATTTGCTTAATCAATTGAAGCAGAATACCAACGCTTGCTTTGTCATCCAGATGACGAGATTTGATAAAGCCATTAGCTGTTACTTCTACACGTGGGTCAAATGAAACAAAGTCACCAACTTCTATACCAAGAGCTCTAACTTCATCCGCGTTTTTTACTTTTTCGTCAATCCGGACTTCCATATTATCTTGGTTGCGTTCAGCTTTACCTGCATCCTTGTATACGTGAACAGATTGCTGATGCATTAAAATTGTCCCAGTAAAAAATTTGCCGGTTGAAGTTTCAATTCGGCAGTATTCTCCTTCAATGGAGTTGTATTTAAATCCACCAATTAGATCAAGTTTTAATCGACCACTTGGTTTAATTTCTTTTACAATAGCACCTAATGTGTCCACATGGGCTGTGAGCATCCGGTGTTTTTGTGTGTCTTTACCAGGAATAGTAGCAATTAGTCCGCCTTTTCGGTTTCGGTATGTATCTACATTTGCCTCTTTTAAAAGATTTTCAACGAAACTAATCACTTCGTTAGTGTTTCCAGATGGACTTGGAATTGAAACTAGTTCTTTGATAAGTTGAATGGTTTCGTCTGTATTTGGATAAGTCAACTTCTTTTCCCCCTTGTTTTCAGCTAGTTATAGCATACTCTTTTTTAAAAAGAAATTCTAGCTTTCAAGAATATGGAAAACTTGAGTTTTGAAAAATTGTAATCCACAATTTCGGTTTGCTATAATGGTCGAGATAGAAAGTGAAAGGATGGGACCTAATGATTGAAGAAATAACAACTGAAGAACTGAAACAAAAGCTCGAGGCAGGCGATAAGTTAGAGCTTGTTGATGTTCGTGAAGATGAAGAAGTAGCAGAGGGAATGATCCCTGGAGCAAAGCATATTAAAATGGGAGAAATTCCAGCAAATCTCGATTATTTTGATAAAGACAAGGAATACATCATAATTTGCCGCTCTGGTGGTAGAAGCTTCAATGTCTGTGCATATCTAGATGACCAAGGCTATAAAGTCCGAAACATGGTTGGTGGAATGATGAATTGGACAGGAGAAACGAAGTAATATTTGGCAAGGCTTCCTCCAATAATTCCTGATAAGAGATATAAAAATTAAATATTAATAAGTAATTAAACGTGAATTTATAAAGAATTCACGTTTTTATTTTTTAAAAACGATAATAAAATAGTAAATAACGGTAATATTTTATTGAAAAACAATAAAATATTGGTTAGGATGATAATATATAACATTTGGAGGGAAAGAAATGACACTTACTTTATTGCTCGGTATTTTATTAGTGATTATTTTAGGAATTTATAAAAACAAACTTGTGAATTACATAGGTACCAATAATCGCACGGTAAATAAACTATCAAGCTATAATTGGTTCCAAAATCCATGGCTCAGTGGTTTATTTCTTTTTGTTTTGAATGCCATTTTATTTGGCTCTACTTTATTAATACTCTATGGACTTAGTTTCTTAATGATCCCTTACATCCATTTATTCATTATGGTGGGAGCTGTTCTAGTAAGTCTGATTGCATGGATTATCCTTTTGAATGCCTGGAAAGGTGATAAAAAGGGGCGTTTACTAAGAGGGTTTCTAGGCAGTAGCTTTTATTTAATCCTTACACTTGTTTTCGCTTATATGATTGTCACTCTTGAACCACAATTTCCAGGGGACGATACCTTTATGGCATTCATCGGACTCGTCATGGCCATCACCGTAACCCTAGTCGCTTTCATCACCTGCTTTTTATTTACAGGTCTTTTTGCAAGAAAGGAAATGAACTAATTCTTTCATATGGGGAAGTATAAGGGCGCACTATTGAAAAACATATGATGCGGATAAGAAGTGACCTCTGGGAAAAAAGAGGAAAAAGTCATGGCATAAGTATCGGATAAGGAGTGACTTCTGGATAAAAGAGAAAAAAGTCATGGCATAAGTATCGGATAAGGAGTGACTTCTGGATAAAAGAGGAAAAAGTCATGGTATAAGTATCGGATAAGAAGCGGCTTTTGGATAAAAGAAGAAAAAGTCATGGCATAAATATCGGATAAGGAGTGGGTTCTGGATAAAAAAGGAAAAAGTCATGGTATAAGTATCGGGTAAGAAGTGACTTTCGGATAATAGTGGAAAAAGGTATTACATATGGATAAAGCAGAAAAAAACATAGAAAAACCCAGATCCATTCCGGTTTATTAGTCATTTATATTTAAAAATAAATCTAGAAGCTTTTTTTGCAACCCTTACGTTCCTATTTTCGACTATACCTTAAAGGGGGTATACGAAATGAAATATATAAAAGGGATACTTGTTTTAGTGTTACTTTTCTTGATTTTTATTGGTTTGTTCCCACGTCAGGCAACTGCATGTTCATGTGCCTATCCTGAATCTGTAAAGGATGAGTTAAATAGAAAAACGGCCGTATTTTCTGGTAGAGTCATTAAAATGGAAGATGAAAATAAACTTTCCTACATTAAATCAAGTGCCGATCCGATTAAAGTGTTATTTGAAGTCACTGATAGTTGGAAAGGTGTTGATAGTTCTCAAGTTATTGTAAGCGCTGCAAGATCTAGTGCAAGCTGCGGGTATGAATTTGAATTAGATAAGGAATATATTGTCTATGCCTATGGGGAAATTAATAATTTAGAAACAGGGTTGTGCGAGAGGACGGCATTATTATCTGCAGCAGGGGACGATTTAGCGATGCTTGGCCAGGGGAAATCCCCCACCAAACAAGTAGATTTGCAAAATGAATTAGGAGACTCAAATGTGTTTTTGTATCTTGCCATCAGTGTCATTATCCTAGTTATAGGACTGTTATTCCGTAAAAAAATGAAAAAATCTTAATTTGTAAGCTTATAAGTCTAAAACTCTGTCAATACTAGTATTGGAGGTGGAGTTTGTGGCTTTGAAGGTAAGGATTTTTGATGAAGAACATGAAGAGGACCTCGAACATAAGATGAACCGCTTTTTAGAACAGATTGGAGAAGGAGATATTATTGATATCAAATTCCAGGTCGGCGTATCTTGCGATCAAGAGGATGACCAAATTTTTTGTTTTTCTGCAATGGTTATATATAGAGCCTAACCCACAATAAATACAGTGTGTTAGGCTCTACTTTATTTTCGTATGGCTAATGCTTGTTTACCTGCGTTTTCGCCTGCTAATCTCCCCGTCACAAGGGCTGATGTTATATTGTAGCCCCCCGTATATCCGTGTATATCAAGAATTTCTCCGCAGAAAAAGAGTCCCTTCATGAGTTTTGATTCCATTTCCTTTGGATGAATTTCTTTGATTGAAACACCACCACCAGTTACAAATGCTTTCTCAATTGGCAAAGTGCCATTTACTGTGAATTGGAATTGTTTACAATCCTTAGCAAATGCACGAATGCGATCATGAGACAAGTTTGCAAATGTAACCTGTGGGTCAATCTCATTTCTTTCTAATAAAAATAGTAAATATCTTTCTGGTAAAAATCCTTTTAAGATATTTTTTAAAGCCTTTTTAGGCTCTTCTTTCACTAATTTCAATATCTGTTGAAAAATTTGCTCTTCGTTCATCGCAGGAAGCGCATCAATACTAATGACTACATGATCTACTTTAAACTTTTTCATCGTCTTTACAACAAACTGGCTGCAACGTAAAATGGCAGGTCCCGAAATTCCGAAATGAGTAAACAACATGTCCATTTGATGGGTAATTACCGTCTTACCTTTAGGATTCAGAACACTAACAGCAACATCTCGTAATGCCAGTCCTTGTAAGGCTTTATTTTTAATAAAATCTTCGTTTGATGTTACCGGAACCTCCGTAGGGAAGAGGTCTGTGATTGTATGACCGGCAGCCTTTGCCCATGCATATCCGTCACCAGTTGAACCTGTTTGTGGTACAGATTTACCGCCGACAGCGACAACGATACAGTTTGCTTCTAGGTATTCACCGTTTTTTAAGTGCACAGCTGCGACCCTGCCATCTTTATAGTCGATCTTTGAAACTGGTGTATCCGTTTTGATATGAACTTGTAAAGACTCAAGTTTATTTAATAGGGCATCCACAACAGACTGGGCTTTATTTGTCGTTGGAAACATCCTGCCATGGTCTTCTTCTTTAAGTTGAATCCCTAACTTTTCAAAGAATGCGATAATATCTTCGTTATTAAAAACAGAGAATGCACTATACAAAAATCTGCCGTTACCTGGGATATGCTTGATGATTTCTTCTATTGGGAGTCGGTTTGTGACATTACAACGCCCTCCACCTGAAATTGCAAGCTTTCTCCCAAGCTTGTTCCCTTTATCTAAAAGAAGAACTTTCGCTCCTTGCTCTCCAGCTGCAATCGCAGCCATTAAGCCAGAAGGTCCCCCTCCAATTACAATTACATCATACTGCAAATAGAACACTCCTTATAATCAAATTCAGCTTGGAGTCTGCCAAGTTGAATAAAGTTAATCTAAAAATCGTTGGCGGTCCTTAGGAGAAGGAATTGTGCAGCTTTCCTGTTTTCCAAACCATTTATAACGATTATTGGCAATTACATGATAAAATATATCCCTGATAGGTGCTGGCACAATCCTAAAAATCGAAAGGAAACGATATGGTCCTTTGAGATTTCGACAGACCCTAAGTGCAGCATTTGATTTTGTATAAAAATAGTCCCCTTCAATTAATACGAAACTATTTATGTTTTCGGAAATACCATGTTTTCTCAACAGGTCTTTTCCCACTTCACTTTGAAGGGATGCAAAAAGATAACGTTGTTTCCAATCTCTTTTAAGGATAAATTGGACACTGCTGTTGCAAAACGTACAAACGCCATCAAACAAAATAATATCTTTCATGGCTTTTCACACTCCCATGTTTTCCTTATTACATCATATCATGGGATTGATTAATAGTTGAAACATAGAATACGTTGAAATTAAAAACTAACAAGTCTAAACTATACATTACAATGCTAAAGAAGCCAAATAGTCAAGAAACCGACAAATAATTATAGGTTAATAATTTTTATAAGTATGATAAAATTGATAAGTTAGTCTAACTATATTCAGATGTAGCATATATTTTTATACTGTTTTAAAATGGCTTAATGTTATAAAAGAACCGTGGTTCCCCTTGGCTGAATAAAGTTAAGCCTCCTGCGGATGTCACAGTTTCTTAGCAAAACTTTTCGACCGTGCTCGAAAAAAATCTAAATGCAATACGCCAAGGCGTAGTTGATTAGAAGTAAAGATTGGGGATTTTATATGTCAGATTCGAAACTATTGCGTGGGACGTTTGTTTTAACCCTTGCTACATATATTTCTCGAGTACTTGGAATGATCTATGTGTTTCCCTTCGTGTATTTAGTCGGAAGCCTTGGATCTGCCCTTTATTCTTATGGATATGCACAATATACAATTTTTTTATTTATATCAACAGCGGGAATTCCAGCTGCTGTTTCTAAATTTGTTTCAAAATATAATTCTTTAGGTGATTATCATACCGGAATGAGGATGTATAAATCTGGGCTAGTCGTAATGGGGATTACAGGTTTAGTCGGTTTTACAATCCTTAACTTAATTGCACCGCTTCTTGCGCCAATTGTTCTTGGAGGGGGAGATGCAGGAAATACGGTTGAAGATGTTACGTTCGTGATCCGAATGGTAAGTTTTGCACTACTGGTTGTTCCGATTATGAGTATTCAACGAGGCTTCTTCCAAGGTCACCAATCAATGGGACCAACTGCTGTTTCTCAGGTTGTGGAACAGATTGTACGTATTTCCTTTGTTCTGGCAGCAACCTTTATTGTGATGAAGATACTCGATGGAGAGAGAGTATTTGCTGTTGGATTGGCTACATTTGGTGCCTTTATTGGGGCGCTTGGTGGTTTGGCAGTCCTCCTATGGTATTGGTTCAAGCGAAAACCATACTTAGATGAAATGCTCGCGAAAAGTAAACCTCAAACAGATATGACAACAAAAGAGATGTTTAGGGAGCTGTTTTCTTATGCAGGACCTTTTGTCATTGTCGGACTTGCGATTCCGCTTTATCAATATGTTGACCAACTTACATTTAACAAAACAATGATGGGCAACGGCGTTGATAAAGATATATCTGAAGGATTATTTTCATATGTCACCTTCATGGTTCCTAAATTGGTTATGATTCCTGTTTCTTTAGCTACGGCATTTAGTCTAACGCTTGTACCAACGATTACAAAGTCGTTTACATCTGGGGACTTTAGTTTACTTAGAAGTCAAATTGATAAAACCTTTCAAATTTGTGTGCTGTTAGTATTACCAGCCGTGGTTGGTTTATCAGTATTAGCTTATCCAGCCTTTAATGCATTTTTTGAAATGAGTGAAGCTGGTGGTCGGATTTTAAGATGGTATGCACCTGTCGCGATACTATTTTCTTTCTATTCGATTTCAGCTGCTATTCTTCAAGGAATTAACAAGCAAAAGTTTGCAGTGGTAAGTTTGTTTATGGGGCTAATTCTCAAAATTAGTTTTAATAGTCCGTTTATCTCCTGGTTTGGTGAAATTGGTTCAATACTAGCTACAGCCTTAGGATACACAGTGGCCATTTTATATTGTTTCTGGATGATTGCAAGACATACAGGATATAAATACTCAATGTTTGCAAGAAGGTCGTTATTAATGGCTATTTTCGCAACCGCTATGGCATCGGCTATAATTTTAATCGGATGGCTTTTATCTTTTGTTGTTGGATTTGAAAATGGTAGGGTGCAGTCAGTTTTCGTGCTCTTAGTTGGGGTAGTAATTGGGGCTGCTGTTTACTTGCTTTTAGCCTATCGTTCGCGATTATTGGAGGTCCTCCTCGGCAATCGATTTAGATTTTTATCAAGAGATAGAAAAAAGGCTGTACAGTAAGTGACAGCCTTTTTTTCGAATATATTTATTCATTTGTGTGAGAGGAACAATCTTTTTTCCGGGTTAGAAGGTCATACAAGTAAGTTAGCCTTGGAAGGTTCCAATGCCAAGACGACGCTCAATGCGGTCTACGCGGCGGTCTAAACGATCAATCTGGTTTTCTAGTCTTTGGATTTGGCGCTCAAGACGTTCGAGACGACGGTCTACGTTTCCGCCTCCACCTGGAAATCCAGGAAAGAAGCCCTGAGGTTGTTGACGATAATCATAATAATACATATTGGTATCGCTCCTTTTTCTTTATAAAAATACAATAACAGTGTATGTATGAAGGGCGTTTGTGCAATGAATAAAACGCCTATTCTAATTAAGAATGGGTATTCGCGGAGTAAAAAAGGAGGTATATGCATTGCGAATTGATAAATTACTTGCCAATCGAGGATTTGGAAGTAGGAAAGAAGTTAAAAGCCTATTAAAATCGGGAGCTGTTCAAATAAATGGAGTAGCTACCAAAGATTCTAGTAAGCATGTAAATGTAGAATTAGATTCAGTCACCGTTCATGGTGAAATAATCGAATACAAGGAATTCATTTATCTAATGTTAAATAAACCTCAGGGTTTCATATCTGCAACTGAGGATCATCTTCATGACACTGTTATTGATTTATTGGAGATGGAAGATACGATTTACAAACCTTTTCCAGTCGGACGTTTGGATAAGGATACAGAAGGTTTATTGTTGTTAACAAATGACGGTCAGCTTGCACATCAATTGCTTTCCCCAAAAAAACATGTGCCCAAAACCTATGTAGCTATTATTGAAGGTGAAGTAACTCAAGAGGATGTAGAGGCATTTCGAAACGGGGTTACTCTTGATGATGGATATGAAACTATGCCAGCGGAACTAAGAATCATTAGCAGTGGTTTACGTTCTGAAATCGAAGTAATCATTGAAGAAGGAAAGTTCCATCAAGTAAAACGAATGTTTGAATCGGTAGGGAAGCGAGTCATTTATTTGAAAAGGATTAAAATGGGGCCGTTACCACTAGATGAATCTCTAGAGTTAGGGGAATATCGTGAGTTAACGGATAATGAGGTCTTGCAATTAAAGAACTATACGAAAAATTAACTAGGGCTGTCATTAAGACAGCCCTTTATTTCTTGCAAATATAGTTTCTATATATGTATCTGTATGAATAGGCTTTCTATTGTGAAGTTATTTGCTACCTTCTTCTTGCGCCCCTTACAATTGGTTGCTAAGATATTTTGACTTTCTTTTTTGTGATTGTCCATTTTCCTCGGCTAGGGCTGCGAACCAAATCATTATATGCTAACACATTCAAATCGCGCTGAATGGTTCTTGATGTTATACCAAATTCATCAACAAGCTCCTGTGTAGTTACAGTCCCTTTTTCGTTAATAAACATGTAGACTGATTTGATACGAGTTAACATACGGTTTGTTGAAGGCTTCAAAAAACCACTCCTTATCATTTTTGTACATGCTGACATGCCTCAGTCTTCCTATTAATCAAATCGCTTTTTAAAAATATCAATTGGTATGACGTATTCTTATTTTAAACAAACAATCTTATATATATGACCTTTTATCACCTCTTCTCTTTACAGGTGCGTTTGCTATATATATATAGTTGTAACTGAATAGTATGACTATTTCCACAATTTTTTTCAAGAATTTACAATTTACCTCTATTATTATCATAAATTATTTCTACTATTCTGTTTTTTACATTTTAATTACAGTTTGGTAAAGGTCGTCCAAAATAAGGAAACCTTTTTTCATGATTTTCGTATGTAATGGTGGAGGGGTTGTGAATGGAACAGACATTATTGGAAGTCTCAATACAGGATTCAGGCTATGAGCAAAATAATAAGATTATAGAAGATCTTTCTTTTTCAATTAGCCGAGGTGAAATCGTTGGGCTTATAGGACCGAATGGTGCAGGTAAAAGTACAACGATAAAAACAATTCTTGGATTATTGGAAAGCACAAATAGCAAGATTGATTTTATCAATAACCATACATATGCTTATATTCCGGAACGCCCGGTTTTTTATGATGAATTGACATTATGGGAACATCTAGACCTTGCGGCGGGTGTAATGGGGATTGAAGATTCGCAGTTTAATGAAAGGGCAATGAAACTAGTTAACCTTTTCCATATGGAAAAGGCGATACATAAGCTTCCAAGTACTTTCTCAAAAGGGATGCAGCAAAAGGTTATGCTCATAACTGCCTTTCTAATAAAACCGGATATTTATATAATCGATGAACCATTTGTCGGTTTAGATCCAATGGCGATGCAGGACTTTTTAACACTAATCGATAATGAGAAAGAACGAGGGGCAGGAATTCTGATGTGTACACATGTATTAGATACTGCGGAAAAGGTATGTGATCGTTTCCTATTGGTTGCGAGTGGAAGGCTCAAGGCTGAGGGTAACCTTGATTATATTCGAGCAGAAGCAAAACTTCCTGAGGCTGCACTTTTACAGTGTTTCAACCAAATCGTACAAGGTGAATCGTCGAATGAATAACAGTCTTTTTAAAACTCGATTTCGTAAGGAGATTGGGTATCAATGGGGTGTATTTAAGAGTGTAGTAGATCGGACCATATTCCTCTATTTATTTATTCCTGCCCTTGCGATAGGAGGCTACCATTATTATATATGGTGGTCTGAAATTCCAAGCTGGGTTAATGGTTTCCCACTTACCTTTCTATTTATTTTGCTCTATTTTTTTTGCTGGGAAGGACGGATTCGGACATTTTTGGAGGAAGCAGACCAATTATTTTTACTTCAAAAACGCTACCTTGTTGTGGCTTTGAAAAAATCGACTCGTAATCTATATGTTCTTGGCTATAGTGTGGGAGTACTTATTCTTGTCGGGATATTAGCGCCATTCTTATTCAATTATTACAACTTATCTTGGTTAGAAATTCTTATGGTTACCTTTTATTTTATCAGTCTAAAAGCACTTATTCTCGGATGGAAGCAATACCTGGATGATATCGTTTCGGCATGGAAAAAAGGTTTTTTTACAGTTTTATTATTCGTTGCATTAGGTGCTTTCACATTTTCATTTGTAACTTGGGCACTTGAACAGTTTACCTTTCTATTACTAATGATTGGCCTTATTCAATGGTACTTATTCTGGGTGAAATCTTCTAAAAGGATATATAAGTTAACAACCTTTTCTAAGGATGTTGAGGTAGAGAACATGCTGAAGCTGAAGTATGTTAGGAATATCTTTGTTTTTTCCGAATATGTTGAAAAAACACCAAATCAAAAGAAGCGAAGCTCATTATTTTATCGGAACTCAAAACGAATTTATAATAAACGTAATCGCCAGAAAAGTTTACAGGAATTATTTATTAAAGTCCTTTTCAGGAACAAAATGTATTTGTTTCAATGTTTACAAATCTCAAGCATCACGACGGCAGCCTTGATTGTCATCCCCCCAATTTGGATTAAATGTATGATCTTTTTTGGCTATATTATCATACTAAGAATGTGGATAAAGATTGTATATAAGCGGACCATGTCCAATCACTTTATCGTTAATGTTAGAAAAGATGATATTATTCGTATACAGGCGGAACACTATATTGTGAATTTAATATCGCTTCCTGTAATATCTATCGTAGGATTAATACTAATTTTAATCATAGTGTAAGGAGAATTAAAATGGAGCAGATTAACTGGCTTGAAGAAGTAACAAAACGTAAAGATCAAATGATTAAAGATACACAAGATTTTTTGAGAATAAAAAGTGTCCTTGATGAAGAACATGGAACTCCAAATGCACCGTTTGGGGAGGGAATTGATGAGGCATTACACTATCTATTAGACAAAGGCAGTGCAGAAGGCTTTAGCGCTAAAAACCTTGATGGATATGCAGGCCATCTTGAAATGGGTTCTGGAAATGATTTGATTGGAATTTTATGCCATATTGATGTTGTACCAGAAGGGGATGGCTGGTCTAGTGATCCATTTGGGGCAGAAATTCATGACGGAAAAATAATTGCAAGAGGCTCACTCGATGATAAAGGTCCAACGATGGCTGCATATTACGCAATGAAAATAGTGAAAGAACTAAATTTGCCACTTTCTAAGCGTGTTAGAATGATCATTGGAACGCATGAAGAAAGTGATTGGCGCTGTGTGGACCATTATTTTAAGCACGAAGAAATGCCGACAATGGGCTTCGCACCAGATGCGGATTTCCCAATTATTTATGCTGAAAAAGGAATCGCTGATTTTGATATGGTTCAAAAATCGGATCAAGTTTCTGATGGTGATCTTCTGTTAGAATCGTTCAGTTCTGGGAGACGCTACAACATGGTTCCTGATTTTGCAGAAGCCAAGCTTGAAGGGAAAGCAAATCTTCAAGAAATGGTGAATGATTTCCAAGAATTTTTACATAAAAATACATTAGAAGGTCGTGGCATATGTGATGAAGATACCGTCATTTTTCAGCTTGAAGGTGTGTCTGCTCATGGGATGGAGCCAGACCATGGAAAAAATGCGGGCTTATATTTGGCAACCTTTTTACAAGGATATTCATTAGATGAACAAGCAAGGCAATATATAAACTTCATTCATGAATATTTCGTTGGTGATTCAAGAGGAAGAAGTCTTGGTGTCGCTTATCGTGATGACATTACGGGTGATCTAACCATAAATGTTGGAAAGCTTTCCTATTCATCAATGAATGGTGGAAGATTAGGATTAAATTTACGTTATCCAGTAACAAATGATATGGAAGGAACGAAGAAGAAACTTGAGGAAATATGTGAGAAGTTCGGATTCGAGCTTACGAATTACAGTAATTCTTCACCACACCATGTTGACAAGAATCATCCACTAATTCAAACACTTCAAAAAGTCTATGAACAGCAAACTGGTGAAGAGGCTACTTTGGTTTCAATTGGTGGAGGAACATATGCAAGGTCATTAAAAGCAGGTGTGGCATTTGGACCATTGTTTCCAGGTCGTCCGGATGTTGCCCACCAAAAAGATGAATTTATTTTAGTAGATGATTTAGTTGCGGCAACCGCAATCTATGCTCAAGCAATTTATGAATTAGCGAAATAAGATGCTGGAGCCCGCCCTGATGGCGGGCTTTTAAATTAGGATATAGAAGTAAGTGCTAACTCCGAGAGAATCCCCCTAGTTTCCCTTTATCCGTAAGTTTGCTAAAATGGGTAAATAAATTATGTCAAAAAAGGAGCTTAAAAAATGGAGCATCAAACTCACTACTTTCTTGCACTTGCACTTCCTCCAGAGACAAAAGAGCTCTTGTTTAAATGGCGGAAAATGCTGGACCCACGCCTACCGTTTAAGTCATGGGTTCATCCTGAGGATTTACACATTACGCTTGCTTTTTTAGGGGGGCAGGCATCGTTTAAACAGTTGACTTCCATCAAAAAAGAAATGCCGGAAATCGCTAAGGAGCATCAACACTTTACTCTTCAACTCAATGGGCTAGGAACGTTTGGTAAATCAGATTCTCCTCGTATCTTATGGGCTGGAGTAGAAGAAAGCGAACCATTAATAGCTCTTCAAAAAGATATTTATCAAGCGTGCACGGACTTGGGTTTTTCACTTGATAAACGAAAGTTTACTCCACATATAACTTTGGCAAGAAAATGGAAATCTGAAACCCCTTTTTCTACAAATGATTTAAATGAAATCGTACAACCTAAGGAAGATCAGTCACTATTTAAAGCAGAACATTTTGTGTTATATCAAACTCACTTGAATCGAACGCCAAAGTATCAGCCGTTATCGATTTTTTCATTGAGCTAAAAAGGCGATGTTCAAAAAAATTCCAAATGATAAACTTCAGATATCTGCTTCACTCGGCCTCTCTGGTCCTCGAGACTGCCGTTTCTTTATCTACTGGCTACTGATTTGTCTAATTTTTGAACACGTATTAAAAGGGGAAGTTTTACGATGAGATTTGTTAAGATTTGTTTTCAAATTGCCATTTTATATATGATTTATTGGGTCGGAACGTTGATACAAGGGCTTTTACACACATCTATTCCAGGTAGTATTATTGGGATGATTTTGTTATTTATCTTGTTACAAACCAACATCATTAAAGAAAAGTGGCTTGGAGAAGGGGCTCAATTTTTACTTGCGTATTTGGCACTGCTCTTTGTGCCAGCAACTGTCGGGATCATGGATTATCTCCCCTTTTTCAAAGGGAAGGGTTTTATTACGGTTGCCATTGTGTTGTTAAGTACAATTCTAGTTATGCTTACATCAGGTATAGTTGGTGATAAATTAGCAGCTAGAAAGCAACAAAAACAAAGCACGAATATTGGGGAGGGCTTTGGAGCATGAATACTCTATATGCGATCAGCTCAATCGTTTGTACAATCACTATTTTTCTGTTGATGACGCGTCTGTATAAACGATATTCTCACCCGTTACTAGTACCAATTGCAACAACTACCCTTGTGGTTCTTATTATTTTGTTATTTTTCTCAATCCCTTATAAAACTTATATGTTGGGTGGAAAATGGATAGATGAGCTACTCGGACCTGCAGTTGTGGCATTGGCCTATCCTTTGTATCAAAATCGCAAATCGTTAAAGGAATTTTTCATTCCGATTATCATTGGCGTCTTTGTAGGTTCTACAACAGGAATTATTACAGGAATATATTTTTCAAAAGTTTTAGGCATCGATTCAGATATCATCCTTTCTATTGCTCCAAAATCAGTTACATCTCCGGTTGCTATGGATATTGCAAGCATGACGGGTGGAATTCCTGCATTGGCTGCCGTATATGTAATGTTTGCGGGAATTTCGGGTGCGATGTTTGGTCCACTTCTTTTAAAAATGGTAAAGGTCAATCACTTTGTCGGTGTTGGTTTAGGATTTGGGACCGCATCACATGGTATTGGCACAGCTAGGGCATTGGAAATAGGAACAAATCAAGGGGCAATAAGCTCGATTGCGATGATTTTAAGTGCGGTCTACACATCAATCATATTGCCAGTTTTGTTTTCTTTTTTTCTATAATGAGGTGAAAAGAAGTTGGGACAACTAATAAAATTGCAGGATTATATATCTAGGTATGAAATTGATATGTTTCGGTATCCAGGCCAGTTTATCCGTCAAAAAAGAAAACAATGGGAACAGACAACGGTAGAGAAACAACATTTTCTTGATCATATCTTTGATTTTCAAATGAAATGGGCAAGCTCTACGATTCGGGAAAAATCATATATAGATAAGGAATTTTACAAGGATCATAATTTAAAATACTTTCTTCAGCGATTTCCAGATACGTATCTTGTGTTATATAGACCCATATTCAAGTTGAAAAATGCGCCGGTTGAAGTGGAAATTATCATGATTAGTCCGACGACAACTTGGTTAATTACCATTCTTGAAGGGGTAGAAAATAGTGTATTTATCGGTTCAAATGATAGGTTTTGGATTGAACGAAAAGGAAAGCATGATAAAAAAGTGTTATCACCGATGATTGAGCTTGATCGAATGGATGGTATCGTTCGTACGATTTATTCTTTATATGATATCGTGCTACCAATTCGGAAAGTGATATTGAATCGTACAGGCTATATTGATTTTCCGCTTGCACCATTTGATGTGGATTTAGTGGAAAAAAGAAAATATGAAGAGTGGTTTACTGGTTTGCGAAATACAAGTTCTCCATTAAAACATATGCAATTAAAAGCATGCAATGCGTTACTACAATACTGTCATACAGTTTGTGTGCGTAGGATGGAATAGGGGTGTAAATGAATGCACCCTTTTTCTATTGTCATCTCTATGAATATAAAATACTATTAAGTCATGAATGTCATATTCTTTTGAGGATAAACTATGAAACTATTGATTTTTATTGTAAATAAACAGGCTGGTAATGGAAAGGGACTAAAAGTCTGGAACCAGCTTAAACATGAATTAGAACAGAAAAAGATCCACTATCGTTCTTTCTTCACAAAATACCCAAATCATGCAGGTGAATTGGCGCGACAAATCGGTTCAATGTTCGATGTTAAGGTGGAGGCTGTCGTCGCTGTTGGGGGTGATGGAACCATTAATGAAGTCGTGAATGGAATGGTGTATTATCCTGAGATTAAGGTGGGATATATCCCAGCTGGCTCTGGTAATGATTTTTCAAGAGGTTTTAATGTGCCAAGTTCTCCATTAGATGCACTCTCCTTTATTATTCGCAATAAATCAGGTAAGGGAAAATTGTTTGATATCGGAAAATGCAAGATTCAAGGGAAAACAAAGAGCTCCTATTTTGTGAGTAGCTTAGGAACAGGTTTTGACGCTGCAGTTGCGAAGCAAACAAATGAATCGCAAATAAAAAAATACTTAAATAAGGTACATCTCGGCTCATTAGCATATGTCTTTGCACTGATTCGCCTCCTTTTTACTTATCGCCTTACGAACGTTACAGTAAGCATTGACGGAAAAGAATTCCATTATGAAGATGTTTGGTTTGTGACCGTTTCAAATCAACCTTTTTATGGCGGAGGTATGAAAATAGCGCCACAGGCAAAGACAACAGATGGTTTATTTGATGTTACAATCGTTCATCATCTTTCAAGAATCAAACTTTTATTTGTATTTGTGACCGTTTTCTTCGGAACTCATACTAAGTTTAAGGAAATTGCGCAGCATAAAGGTGTAACTATCCGTATTGAATCAGATGAGAATATGTTCGTTCATACGGATGGCGAATTCATTGGCCAAACTCCAGTTAAGGTTGATGTTCAGCATCGACAAATACCTTTTTTGGTCGAATAATCCTATTTGGTACTATTTGCCTGTGTTATTTTTGCTATTTTTTATAGCGAAAAAGTTTCTTTATCTTGACTTTAATTGTAAATGAACGCTAAAATTTAGTAAGATAGCTATTGTAATATGGTATGTTCAATAGCTGTCTTTTTTATTTTATATTTATTAGGAAATGTTGTGTTGAAATTGGAGATAAACTGGCTTACATACGTATTAGGCAACGAGTGGGAATACTCCCCAGCGGGTGGTGCAACGGGAGACGCGTATTTTGCCCAATTAAATGATAAAAAAATATTTCTTAAACGAAATTCATCCCCGTTTCTTGCGGTTCTTTCTGCAGAAGGGATTGTTCCAAAGTTAATTTGGACTAAGCGTCTCGAAAATGGCGATGTTGTCACAGCACAGCAATGGCTCAGTGGCAGAGAATTAAAACCTGCTGAGATGAACGGTGAAAATGTGGCTGGATTACTTAAAAAGATTCATCAGTCCAATGAGCTATTAGAAATGCTTAGACGTATAGGTAAAAAGCCTATAGAAGCCAAAGATGTTTTGGACGATGTATTACGAAAATTGCATCCAGATTTATTAAAGTTTGAAATTGTGAACAAGGCCATTACTTTTTTAGAGCAAGAACTTGAAAATATGAAACATGACCATAGTGTCGTATGTCATTCAGATGTTAATCATAACAATTGGTTATTATCAGATAGCAATGAGCTCTACTTAATTGACTGGGATGGGGCAATGATTGCAGATCCTGCAGTTGATATTGGAATGCTTTTACATTGGTATATAAAAAAAGAAGACTGGCCAAAATGGATCAGTCTCTACGGAATGGAATTGACAGATAATTTGCTTCTGCGTATGAAATGGTATGTGGTTGCACAATCTTTGCATCTTCTGGGTTGGTATCAAGTAAAAAAGAAGGAGAAGGAAATCCTTCATTGGCTTCAATATTTGGAGCACCTTTTATGAGTATTGGTCAATATCTGAAATCCACTGATTAATTTGATTTTGATGAGATTCAATATGGTTATCCAGATGCTGGGTATATTGACCTTGTTGACTATAGGAATAGACGTCAGTTAGAACCTGTTTCACACTCTGGTCAATATTTGGGTTTGCCAGAAGGGATTGAATCAGTCTACCTAATTGTTCACATTCAGATACTGTACCACAGCAATCCATCTGATGATTTGATAATATATCCTTTAAAATATCCATTTGATGTGTATAATCTAGAGGCATTTTAAGAACACTTCCTTTTTGATGTTGTCTCTATACTACATTTCCATGAAATGACCATTTTTATACGATATAAACACGAAACTCACCAATCGGTGGGTTTACGTTTTTTATTGGCATTAACACATCCAACAGAGCCTTGCACGAAATTGTTGGACATGTTATTCTTTTGTGCGATACAACTTTAATAGGATGGTCAAAAAGTCTGGTGAAAATGACAATTTAATCTGAACACGTATTTAAATGAGGTGGCAATCATGCGTTTGCGCAATAAACCGTGGGCAAAGGAAAAATTAGCGTCATACCCACAGTATGTAATTGAGAATCCAGTTGAACATAAAGGGAATTGGAATCAAGTATTTGGAAATGATAATCCAATTCATATAGAAGTAGGTACAGGTAAAGGTAGATTCGTAACAGAGATGGCAAAAGCTCATCCTCATAACAACTATATTGGGATTGAATTATATGAAAGTGTAATAGTCTCAGCACTAGATCGTGTTATTGAGGCAGAGATTCCAAATCTTAAATTATTAAATCAAAATGCTGTTAAGCTTAGGGACTTTTTTGAAAAAGGAGAAATTGACCGCGTTTATCTCAATTTTAGTGATCCCTGGCCAAAGACACGTCATGAAAAACGTCGTTTAACCTACAAAACGTTTTTACAAATGTATGAGGATATCCTTGGTGACGAAGGTGAAATTCATTTTAAAACGGATAATCGTGGATTATTCGAATATTCGTTAAGAAGTTTTTCTGAATACGGTCTTCTTTTAACATTTGTTAGTCTTGACCTGCATAAATCAGATTTTGAAGGTAATATCATGACTGAATATGAAGAAAAATTTTCAGAAATGGGACATCCGATTTATCGATCAGAGGTCCGCTACCAACATAAATAATCCTAACATCCCCCATAAACTGTGGTTTATGGGTTTTTTTTGTTGGTGGGTTAACTCTACGGAAAGATGATTTATTAATTTTCATAATAATGGTAAAATGGGGATAACCGTTTGTGAAGGGTGGGGAAAGAATGGAACAGCTTGTAATTGGTGATATTACACTTACATGGTTAAATGGCGGTGTTACACATTTAGATGGTGGTGCAATGTTTGGTGTTGTACCTAAACCGTTATGGTCAAAAAGATATCCACATAATGAAAAAAATCAAATTGAACTGCGAACAGATCCAATCCTTGTTAAGGCAGGTTCAAAAAATATTTTAATTGAATCAGGAATTGGTAATGGGAAACTGACTGATAAGCTCAAACGAAATTTTGGGGTCCTGGAGGAATCTTCTATTGATAAGTCTTTAGCAGAGCTTGGACTTACTACGAGCGATATTGATATCATCCTTATGACTCACCTTCATTTTGACCATGCATGTGGGCTTACGAAGTGGGAAAATGATAAATTGGTTCCTACCTTTGAGAACGCTGTCATTTATGCAACAGATGTGGAATGGCAAGAAATGAGAAATCCGAATATCCGCTCAAAAGCAACATACTGGAAAGATAATTGGGAAGCAATCGAACATCAAGTAAATACGTTTACTGACAAGCTTGAGATAGTCCCTGGAATTACCATGATACATACAGGTGGACATAGTGATGGACATTCTATTATTTTAATAGAAAGCCAGGATGAACAGGCAATACATATGGCGGATATCATGCCGACACATGCCCATCAAAATGTTTTGTGGGTATTGGCCTATGATGATTACCCAATGAAATCGATTGAGCAAAAACAAAAATGGATGGGTGAAGGACTTGCAAACGAAGCATGGTATATTTTTTATCATGATGCTTTATATCGAGCAATTAAATGGAATCAAAGTGGAGAAATAATTGATTCATTGAAAAAGAATTCGTGAATAAAAAATTAGCTTATAAGTAGTAAAATCTTATAAGCTAATATGCCTTACAATGGGTTAACTTCTAATATGGAACCTGTTTTTGCATCCATTACGAATTCGTATTGGTGGCTTCCTTGATTTAATTTGCGAGAAATGCCACCTTTGTATACTTGATAGTGTATGCCTGATTTTGTGTAGTCTTCTGGATTCATTTGAATCCAAGAACCATCAATTGGTCCATTCTTTTTGAAAGCTTCTTTGGCTAGTTTTAATGCTTTGTCACCGGGAATCGTTGAATCACTTAATGCTTCTTTAATAAGAAGTGCACTTGCAAATCCAACACCAAAACCAAGAAAAAACTTATTCCAGCTCATTAAATCCCTCCTAAACGAACTTAATCCTTGTGATAAGTATAACTTCTTTTTATGAAAATCTCCATGTTCGCTATGGTAACGAAAAAACAATTTCGATATACTAAATAATGTACATAATAGAATCAAATTTTTGCAAATTGTTACAACTCTTATATACCGAAAGGAGAATGACATTGAAACAGGATACACTTGAGCTTTTTAAAACGTTAACAGAGCTCCCTGGGGCTTCAGGGAATGAACACCAGGTAAGAAAGTTTATGCGTTCACAGCTTGAAAAATACTCAGATGAGGTTGTACAAGATGGATTAGGTAGTATTTTTGGAGTACGCCGTGGTGATGCTAATGGGCCAACTGTCATGGTTGCAGGCCATATGGACGAAGTTGGATTTATGATTACATCAATCACTGATAATGGGATGCTACGTTTCCAGACTTTAGGTGGCTGGTGGAGCCAAGTTCTTCTAGCGCAACGTGTGCAAGTAATTACTGACAATGGTCCTGTAATCGGGGTTATTGGTTCAATCCCTCCACATTTACTGGAAGAGAGCCAACGAAAAAAACCAATGGATATTAAAAATATGTTAATCGATATTGGTGCTGATGATCGTGAAGATGCAATCCGCTTGGGAATAAAGCCTGGTCAGCAGGTAGTTCCAATTTGTCCATTTACACCAATGGCTAACGAAAAGAAAATTTTAGCCAAAGCATGGGATAATCGCTATGGCTGTGGGCTTTCTATTGAGCTATTAAAAGAATTGCAGGGAATTGACTTACCGAATACACTTTATTCTGGAGCAACTGTACAAGAAGAAGTAGGTTTAAGAGGAGCAAGAACCTCGGCAACAATGATTAAACCTGATATTTTCTATGCCCTAGATGCAAGTCCAGCAAATGATATGTCTGGAGATAAGAGTGCATTTGGTAAACTTGGACATGGAGCTTTACTTCGAATATTTGACCGTACGATGATTACACATCGTGGTATGCGTGAGTTTATTTTAGACACTGCAGAATCAAATAATATTAAATACCAATATTTTGTTTCTCAAGGTGGAACAGATGCTGGTCAAGTTCATCTTTCAAATGAAGGTGTGCCATCAGCTGTAATCGGGATTTGCTCTCGTTATATACATACACATGCATCAATTATTCATGTGGATGACTATGCTGCTGCAAAAGAATTACTTGTTACCCTTGTAAAGAATTCTGATCGCACAACAGTGGATACTATTCGTCAAAATGGGTAAACAATAAGTTTAAAATTAATGTGCTCGGCTCTTGCCGAGCATTCGTTTTGGTAAAAAGGTGGGAATGAAATGATACGAATTGCAATTGGTACGGAAAATCCTGCAAAAGTAGATGCAATTATAAAAGGATTTCAGGGCATTGAGGCAAATTTTCATCCAACATCTGTTTCTTCGGATGTGTCAGCCCAACCATTTTCAGATAAGGAGACCATTCAAGGTGCAATTAATCGCGCAAAGTCTTCTCTTGAAAAGGAAGGCGCAGACCTAGGAATTGGCTTAGAGGGTGGGGTCGTTGAAACCGAGTTCGGGATGTTTTTATGTAATTGGGGCGCAATTGTTGATAAAGACAATGACCCGATAATTGCAGGTGGAGCAAGAATTCTCCTACCGTATGAAATAGCTAGAGAGTTAAAAAAGGGAATCGAACTTGGTGATGTGATGGAGGATTTCACAAAACAAAAGGATATTCGCAAGGCTGAGGGGGCAATCGGTATTTTCACGGACCAGTATGTGAATCGAAAAGATATGTTCACGCATGTCGTTAGGCTTCTAGTTGGCCAGTTTTCATATAGAAAAAAATTCAAGTCATAATTGTTACAATAAAATGGTACTTATTTCTTATTGATTAAAATATCTAGATTACCCTTGCAACTAATAAATTAATAGGTTTATTATAGAAAAAAGAATAGCTACCTTTTTAAGGGGTGAGAGAATATGAAACTAGGAAAAGTCTTTGTTTTCATTTTTCTATTGTTTGTAGGACTTTTGGCAGGTTGTGCATCGATTGAAGATGAATCTAAGGAAACGGTTGCAGCGGTCGAAGATATATTTAAAGCTCAACCCGAAAAGACAAATAGCGAAAACGGCGATGTATCCTTTTATCTGCCATCTACTATGGAGATAGAAGAGAAGGATGAAAATAACATAATCCTTCAAAACGGAAACCAAACATTTATTTTATTTGTTAATCCAAATGAAGAACGTACAAGTGATGTATTATATAATTCAGTCGATGCGAAGGAATTTGCAATTGACAAAACCTATACAGATAAAGAGCGATTTGGCTATGTAAAAGCTTTTGAGATTGAGGACAAGCTTTACCTTGTGACTGTGGGAATTGGCGGAATAAAAATGACGACTGAAACGAAGGTAAGCGACATTTCTGAAAGTGCAACTGAGATGATGCAAATCGTATCTTCCGTGAAATATTGATATTAAGCCCCTACACTGTTAGGGGCTTTTATTTGTTTTTAGATAAAGAATATATGATAATTAGTTCATACGGAAATTGGAGGTAAAGCCCATGAAAAAACTTGAAACGATAGACCAATATCAAGAATTAATCAAAAACGGAAAGAACATTTTTATGTTTTCAGCAGATTGGTGTCCAGACTGCCGTTTTATCGATCCATTTTTGCCTGAAATAGAGAGTTCTTATCCTGACTATACATTTTACTATGTAGACCGTGACGAATTTATTGATTTATGTGTAACTCTGAACGTTTTTGGTATACCAAGCTTTGTAGCTTACGAAGACGGAAAGGAAACAGGCCGTTTTGTAAGTAAGGACCGT
>Ga0180217_1001584_pt1 | contig 24166 bp, 18 predicted proteins | sample eDN3rd37CBELigOP_FD_128521 | JGI IMG/M metagenome (GOLD analysis project Ga0180217, IMG submission 128521) | Enriched Organic Plus compost microbial communities from Emeryville, California, USA - eDNA 3rd pass 37_C BE-Lig OP (version 2) (version 2) ... | reverse complement strand
GAAACCTGCCGCCGTCTCGGCAGACGACCACTCGACTTCATCACCGCCGCGGTCCACTCCGCCTTCAACCACAACCCCGCCCCCAGCCTGCTGCCGACAAACTGAACGGGCTGTGAACGGTTACCTGTGAACGGTTACGATGAATCTCGCCTTCGTCGCCCTCGTCGTCGACCGGACCGGGGCCACTGCTAGACGAACCGGACGGCAGCCTGATAGGCTAACATCGTGAACGGTGGCTTAGGACCGCTTCGAGGCTCGTCGGCACTGATGCAGCATGCGTCATCTGAAACACCACCGCAACGTGATCAGGGCGACAAGACGCCAATTGAACTTTTTCTGAGCGGAATCAAGGCACTCGCATGGCAGTCATCCACCATTGACGCAATTCGCATTGCATTGTGGTTCTCACCAGCAATCGGTGGACGTTGACGGGCAGAGCTTCCCTTTAATTCGAGGAGCACTTTCAGCCCACTTTAGTCGTTAATCTTCATCTTATCGACGACCTTTTCACCGCAGACGATCACTTCTCTCTCGTTGTCGTAGTCGAAGTACGCGATCACGTCTGTCGGGTTGCAGATCCCACGGAGAACAGACCGGGGACCGAGGGGATAATAGTTGTGCGCGAACCAGTCCGCGACCGCTTTATCCAGACTCCAGCTTAATCCGTTCTCGTTCAAGTCTGTCTCGCACCCTCGGAACACCGTCAGCGGAATCCTAAATTTGCTTAGCGCCGACCGCTCTTGGGGCGTCATCAGTTGTTCCTTGCCACGCCGAGTACTCGCGAACAACCGCCTGTAGCTCTGGGAGTAACGGTGGTTGAATACCCCAGGAACCTTGCGAGAAAAGACCCAGATGTGTCCAAGGAGCGACCAGTACTCCCAATCACACAAGTTCGCTTGGACTTCGACGAACTGGTCGAGCGCGACGTCGTGGTTGTCAAGAATGAGGAACCGCCGCAGCGCGATGGGCAGCCAGCGACCGCGTTCCGGGTCCTCGGAATCCGGCTCGTGAAGGATCGCAGGGCCTCCGACCACTCCGTACACCCCACGTAGCGAGACAAGAAGCCCGGCGGCCTGCAGAAAATCACTAACCATTAAAGTGGGATCAAACCAAGGCGGGATTCTGCCGTCGCTGCGCGTCAAAGCGATGTGGTAGGCCGTCACCTGAGCGCATGCATGTTCTTCGGGTGTAAGGTCTTGGTTGGCCGCTTGCTGCGCCATGGCTTCTCCGTCCTTGCCTGGGGAAATTATAGCCGCCGGGCGAAACCGTTGACGTCGAGGGTAAGATCGAGCGACATGGGAACTGTTCTATTTCACTCTCTTAGCACGACGCCTCGCATGAGCTGTACGGTTTCAAAGTGGCGTCAGCGATTTCGTTTACCGCCGAATCGAAACGCTACACTATCCCAAAATCAGCCCAATGCCTCTGCCACGTAATCGGGACGACAAGACAGCCATTGAACTTTTTCTGATGGGGACCAGGGCATTGGTATTGCAGACACTCATCATTGATGCAGTTCGTCTTGCATCGGGTTGGCATCGACCGTGACCTCGAAGATGCCGGACTTCAGTACGGTTACGCCATTCGGCCACGAACTAACGTAAGCCCAGGATCGTCTCGATTTCGTCCCGGCGAACGAACTGCTCTTGGAGCAGCACTTTGGCGAGCTTATCGATGTAGGGCCAACACCGCTCGTCCTGGACGATGCTTATCACGACCCCCAGAGACGTCTGCAACGACCAGCGATCCCGGTAGGGTGGGGGCATCTGGCGTACGTCGCTGATGGAGATGGCACTCGCGGCCTGCTGCCCACCTTCGGTTGGGAAGTTGATCTGGACCGCGAGTACCTTTTCGTTCCTTCTGGCCAGCTTCTCAGCCTCGTCGACATAGTCCTTGACCTGCGCAACGAGGTCGCCCCTGACTATCAACTTCTCTTCCGGGAAGCGACGGTTGGCATCCTGCCTCGCCTCGGCCGCGATGCCAGCAACCGCAATCGTGGTCCAAGTAAGCAGGTTTTGGTAGTCAGGCACAATGTCGGTCGTGCCGCCCCAGCCGTTTTCGTCCTCGTGGATGTTCATCCAATTCACGATCCGTCCAGCATCTCGGACAGCAACGTAGCAGTGGCCGGCCTCGTGGTAGGCAGCTTCTTCAGGCGTAGACTTCTTCGGGTCTGCCATGGGGCGTTCTCCTGTTTCATTGCCGCAAAAAACTCAATTGCACAGCTTGTTCGGGTCGCTCCGATTGTTACGCACTTCCGTACAGTTTATCGATGATCTTGCCAATCTCGGTCGTGTCAAACCCGGTTTGCGAATCGTCGCTGGTGGCGACCAGGATGCCGTTCGCACCTCCGCCTTCGGAAAGCGGCAGCACGCCGTTGTCACGATACCATTTTTGTTTCAATTCCCAACGTCGCTTGTACTCGGCATCCATGAGCATTCCGCAATGCTCCCAGTACACCGTGAGTCCGGTTGCTGCGTCCTCGATGGTAAAGTCGGGTTTGCACGTGCGGCCTTGCCCGAAGCGAAGCTCCTTCTCATAAGCGTACTCGATGCCCCGGTTATATAGCTCGTTGGCGATGATGACCTCGGCCTTCGACAACACGAGTTCGCCGCGCTTGGTCCGGTGGATATGCTTGCCGTCGTACCGGCGTTCCTTGACGACAACCGGTTCCGGGGCCGTGAACAGATTCGTCAGGCGACGAGCGGTTTCCGAGTGTTCGCTACCGATGTAACTGCGCAGCAGTGCTGGCTCGCCCTGGAACATGACGACGACCCGGTTCCGCTGCCGCGTAAGCGCGGTGTAAAGCATTTCGCGGGTAAGCAGGCGGCAGGGATTCGGGAGCACAAGAATGACCGTGGAAAACTCGCTGCCCTGGGCCTTGTGGACCGTCAGCGCGTAGGCAAGCTCCAACGGAGCGTCGCCTTCCTCGCCGAAATCGCGTTTGGTAAACCCATAGGTAAAGGCAGGCTGGGAGGTGAACTCGACCTCTAGTTTCCAGGGCAGCCCCTTGTACTTTGCCTTCGGACCTTTGAACTGGCCTACGGCGATGCCGATCTCGCCGTTGGCGACGTATTTCGCGCAATCTTCTTCGGGGTAGATCTCCCACCACCGCCTCTGATTACGGACGTTGATGACCTTGTCCCCGTAGACGATTTCCTCGGGACCAAGCGGCTCGGGCGTCTTGCGGTAACGATTCCGTGCCCATTCCACGGATTTGGAGCGAAAGAGCCGGTGGATGAGCCGGTTCAGACCGATCACGCCGTGGGGCATGGGCTTTACCGGGCTGAGAATCTGCCAGTTCTCCGCCGCGTCGCCGACGCCGCCCTTTTCCCATGTTCGGTTGAAATAGCAGTTCCCTTTCGACTCGGTTCCGCCGAGGCTCTTATCGAAAGCGATCACATCGTCCAGGGACGATAGCTTGAGTTCCGTCAGAAGCACCTGTTGCAGCAATGCGTGGCATTCGTCGGCTGTGTTCCACGAATGCACCTGAAGGCGATCCTTCGGCCCGAAAGTCGTCAACTCGTCGAAGATACCTTCTTCACCGGGGCCGGGATCGGTGCCGGAGTACCAGGCGGCAAGACGCGAATCGGGGGCGGAAGGGTCTTGCCTCCAGTTAAAGGTCAGTTCGGCATAGCCCTTGCCTACCTTGGGGAATAGGGATTCAACGCAATCCGGCTGGAGGTGGCGGACGATATCCGCGAATGGGCGACCTGCACCAATCGGCGGAAGCTGGCGGTGGTCGCCAACCAGGATGATTCGCTTCGCTCCGCCGACCGCTTCGAGCAGAGTGGCGAGCATCTCCTCCGTCGTCATCGAGGTTTCGTCGATAATCACGGTGTCTGGAATCTTGCCTTTCGGACTGCCCGGACCAAGCATTCGGTATTGCCCGGTTTCAGCGACATAGCGATCCGATTCCAGGAGGTAGCTAGCGACTGTTTTCCCGGTCAGGTTCAGCTTCTTCTTTTTCGCTGCCTGCTCCATGCGAACGCGGGCCTTGCCCGTGGGGGCGAGCAGCAGCACACCGCCAGCCGCAATGGCCTCATGCCCGCACAGAACCGCAAGGAGAGTGGTCTTCCCCGTTCCGGCAGAGCCAATGAGAACGGAGAACCGGGATTCGGCCAGAACCTTGAGTGCCGCCGCTTTCTCGGTGCGAGACCGCTGCTCACGTTCGTCGCTTGGCTTCACCGGCCCAAGTGCATTTTTCTCGGCCAGCAGCGCAAGCCAGTCGGCGCTCACGACGTGCGGCTTGCCGTTTACCCGCTTGGTGATCTCGGAGCGAATGAGTTTGGAGCAGGCCGCAAGTCGGGATAACTGGAAGGCCGGTTTATTGTCTTCCAACGGCACGGCTTCGATTTCGGGGGAAAAGGTCTTTTCGGCGACCAACATCAGATCGCCCGTCACCGGACATTCCGGCTGATGGTCCATTTCCCGGATGCTCAGGATCACATCCGCACGCGGCAGCAATGTATCGCCATCGGCTGCGGCATCCTCAAGCGTTTGGATGGTCCATGCACGAATGCGCCGAACATCGGTAGCCGTCGCGACGCGAGAAGGCTCGGGCAGCGGGTGCTTGTCACGAATGTTCGGTGGTGGAAACAGCCCACGGTCGATGGTCTGTACGCTGATCGGCTGCGCTGTTTTCCGGGTAATCTCGAAGAGACGGTACGGATTGGCGAGAATCTCCGTATCGCTGCATTCGATGTTGGCCGCTTCTCGCTCCTCCTCGACATACACCAGTGTTGCATCGTCAGGCGTAATCTCAAAACGGCTGAGCAGCTCGAGCAAAGCTCGTCGTTCGTCCGGCAATTGCTTCCAGACCTGCCGATGTTCCTCGCCGACATACGCCCTTGTGGCATCGGACAGCACGGACTTTGGGGTGCGGAACATCTTGTCCACGACCGGCCACGGGTCTTCGTTCTCGCCAACATGCCGTGCCAGGTCATACGCGACCAGCACGCCGAACGGAATGCCGAAGGCAGCCAGGGCTGATCCCAGGCCGGGACATGGCCCGCGCAGCTTCCACAGACGGCCCAACTCGGTGTCGATCCATTGCTGGTATCGCTCCCAGGGACCAGTCAGAACTGTCGCCGCCTCTCGCAGCGCAGCGGCGCAGGAAAGCAGCGAGCCGATGGCACCGTCATGCGTGACATGCTCGGTGACGTAGGAAAACTCGTCCCGGCGATCCCGGGGAGCAAACGCCACCAGTTTCGCCGGATCGAACTCGGGGTTTTGTTTGGCATAGGCCAGCGCCTGATGGTACGGGAGCAGGAAGCCGTCATTAAACCCACCATCCTCATCGGGACGGATCGAATGCTGAATGATCCGCTCCCAGAGCAACGCCCGAAGCGGCGCTTTGGTTTCCGGGCAGGCATACTTGTATTCGTGGTTGTCCCCGATGTGGCTGACGCGACCCACGGCGACGATCACGCGGCGCGAATCCTCGACCAGTGGGGTCTGCTTCGCGTAGAAGAAGCAAAGCGATTCCTGGGGCTTGATGTGCCCAAAGAACGTGTCCAGCAATGAGTGATGATTGTCGCGCTGCTGAATCCAGCTTGTGTCGAAGTTCAGTTCCGGTTCGCGGGTTTCGTCAAGATCGAGGTTGTAGCTATCTCGGAAGTCGGGAGCATTCGGCTTTTTTGAATTCATCCATCGTTCCGGCCTTTGCATCCAGCGGAATGGAACCGCATCCGCAGAGAATCGCGGCTGACGGAAAGGCGTCGGGCGGAAATGCCCATGCGTGTTAGGCGAGGATTCCGCATAGGGATGGCTCTTCGTGCGGTGGATGTCAAACGGCGCCATGAAGAATCCTCGTTCGCTCACGCAGCACGGACGCTGCTCCTCGGCAAGGATTTCAAGCGACTTCCCGGCATTTGCAACTTCTCCAGTGTCGTTTCGATTGGCTCCAATGCCCTTGAGCACCAGGCACGCCATATTCCCGGCAGGATTGGCGCACACCGTGCCATTCCAGCCATTATCGTGCCAGGGAACGCGAATCGAAATGTGGCGGAGCGGAAGCATTATTTGCTCCTCGATGCAGTCGATAACGGATTCTCTTCTGTAATGCTGGCACCTCGTCGCTAGAACAGCGAGGCTTCCTTTTTCCTCTGCAGCAACTGCATTCCTTCGGCCCGGATTCGCATGGCCTCAGGTGACACCTGGAACGTCGTGGCCAATGGGCGGACCGCATTCTCCAGAACCATCTCGTCCGTACCGCTGTTGCCCACTTCGGCACGGAGGTCGGACAGGTAGATCGGGTCCATGTTGCCGCGCCATTCGTGCCAGGCACGTTTGACCATCTCACGGGGCATGAGCAAGCAGGACGCGAAGCGGTTGGCCTGGTATTCGATTGGCTCCGTGCTGCTGGAACGGCAAATGTACTCCGGGCGTTCGGCGTTTTCGGGAAGCAGCGATGACTGGTTTGCCCTCTTTTGAAAAAGCTGCCGGTGCAGCCGCCAGTGGCCGGCCTCATGCGCCAGCGTGAAGTGGTAACGGCCAAGCATCGCCGGATTCGTTCCCGGATCGAGCCGCTGATCGATGCCCACACGCTTTTCGTTAACCCACAACGCACCGTGAACATCGTCAACGCCGAACAGCTTCTGCATGTCCAGGAACTCAAGGCTTATGCCCAGGTATAGCTCAACCATCTCGTCAACCGGGATCGGCGGCGCGATGACGTGCCCATGCTTGTTGCCGTATTCCGCCAGCAACAGCGCAGCTTCGTCCTCGAATTCCTGGTCCTTCATGAACCGCAGCTTGTTTGCAGGCGTCGGGGAGTATCTCTTGGCCATGACCTATTCTTTCTCTTCGTCGGTGCCTTCCCTTTTCATGCGTTCAGCGTCCTCGCGGAGCTTGCGTAGTTGGTCCACCGTAAGTCCCCGAACAGCGCGAAGCAGGTCCGGCACCGCTGTCGGGGCTTCATGTATGATCTCCGGCAAGTCTTCGGTCAGGCGGCCGGCAAGGGCAGTCCATTCATCAACATTTTCTTCAAGCAGTTCGGCCATCCGCTTCACACGATCAGCGGTTGGTGGATCGACGTTATCCTGCTCAACCTGCGACAGGTACGTGGGGCTGACACCCACCAATTCAGCGAACTTTCGCAAGCTGAATCCCTTTGCGATTCGTTTCTCGCGAAGCATCTGGCCGAAGGTCTTTGTCTTCTTTCTGGTCATGTGAGTTCCCCTTTGAATGCTGCCGTCAACACGGCATCGGGAAACTGTTTGATGCCTTCGTACTGATCGCGCACGAGGAACTCGATCTCCTCAACCATGTCGAAAATCGCATCGAGCCGAGCAACCCAGCTCGACTGTTCGGTTTGTAAGACGGCATTCGGAAATGGGAGATTGATGAGTGCCCGTTGATTGATCTTCTGCACAGATGGGCTTGTGCCTTTGGTGTGTTGTCGAATGTATCGCACTGCGAGCGGGGTCATCAGCCAGTATTTGACGAACTCTGGAGACATTCCATCCTTGACTTGCGTCTTCATTAGCAAATTGGCATAGGTGCGCGGCTCTTCACCACCTGGATATACAATGCACAAGCCGACCTGATCTCGTTTATTGCCGCGTGATATGAGCATATCTTCGGGCTTCAACAAGTCGGATGGCCCAATTCGCTCCGTCCCGTTCCCGAACATGACCTTCGTCGGATCAAGGCGATAGCCGCCAAGCGCGGACGGCATCACGACCCCAATGCCTGGTCCCTCGGCTGAACATGGAAATGAAGGGCCGCTTCGAGGACGGAGAGTCAGGACATCATCAAGGACCGCTAGTTTGTCCTTGTAAGCAAGATTCAGTTCATGTAATTCGGCGGTCATCACCATGCGGGCTTCGGAACCAATTCCTGCCCGTCGGCCCTGAACGACCGCATCAATCGGTGTCCTATGCTCAACAATGTCATCGTAGCTGGTAAAAATGGCCTTCAATCGCTGAACGATGCGATGTTGCTCCGGAAGGCCTGGTAAGGGCATTGAGAGTCGCCAGAAATCAGGGGGATTCAAGGTAAGCTTGCTCAGGGCAGCGGCTCCCTTGGAATACCGGCGAGCTTGGGCGTGGAGATGTTTCGACCGAAACCAGAAGCTGAGGTACTCGGGGTCAACGAGCGATGGATCAAGCCGATAGAGAGGGAATTTGTCTGATGCAATCGAACCGTGTACTGATGCGTCGGCGATCGCAAAAGAACCTCGCCATGCGAAGAGCTTGTTGTAAAGGACGTCGCCCGCATGGACCATAGACTGCTTCTTGCGCTTGATCGAGAATCCCTGGCGTGTTTCACGGACATAGGTACCTTGCCCCGCGAGTCGCGTTCCCAGGCACGAGTATTCTTCGAGATCAGAAACCACGACGGGTCTCTCGATCCTTTCAAAAAGGCGATCAAAGCCAACAACTGGATAGGCCGTTGAAATCATTTGCTTTCCACTTCCTTTTTAAGTCGCTGGAGGAGCGTTTCTATCTGCGCCTCCCGCTCCAGGATGGAGGCCAGGACACGCGATGGGCTCTCGGTGGGGAGTTCATCGTTTTCGGAAGGATGGCGTTGATCGAGATTGAAGTTGACCTCGGCCAACTGAGCGAGCGACATCTTCCATGCGCAGTCTGAGGCACGCCGGCGCTTCCACCATTGAAGTGTGTCTGCAAAGTCAGTGAATTGAAGCGGCTTAGTCTTGGTGTAATGTTTTCGACCTCCAGGCGGCATGAGCTTATAGAACCACACATGGTCGGTTGGTCCTGATCCATCGAAGAACAGAATGTTGGTTGGGATCGGCGTATAGGGCTGGAAGACGCCGTTCGGCATACGAACGACCGTATGCAGGCGAAACTGCGTCAAAAGCTCTTGTTTCACGCGAGCGCACACTCCGTCACCGAAGAGAACGCCATCCGGTACGACGACAGCGGCTCGCCCTGCCGGGACGTTACCCTTGGGCCGCCTCAGTTTGCGCATGATGAGTTGCAGGAACAGCAAGGCTGTTTCGCTGGTTTGTTTGTCAGCGGGGAAATTGCTGCGAATGCCCACTTCCTCTTCGCCGCCAAATGGTGGATTGGTGAGAATAACGTCCACACGGTCCCGGTCGCCTAACTCCGTGAGTTTCACGGCCAGACTGTTTCCGTAGTTAATGGCCGGTGCGTCGAGTCCGTGCAAGAGCAGGTTCATTTGGGCGAGCATGTAAGGCAGTGGTTTTGCCTCGCCGCCCCGGATGCTGCTTTCCTGCAATGTGCGGCGCTCCTGGACGGTTTTGCACTGCTTCTCCAGATGGGCAAACGATTCGGCAAGAAACCCGCCGGTCCCGCAGGCCGGGTCTAATACGATTTCACCAAGACGTGGATCGGTTACGGCGACCATGAACTGAATCACTGGTCTGGGTGTGTAGAACTCGCCCGAATCACCGGCGGCGTCACGCATCTCCCGGAGCATCGACTCATACAGCCGGGCCAGCGTGTGGATTTCCTCGGATGAATCGAAATGGATGCCATCAACGAGGTTGATGACATCACGCATCAGGTAGCCGGAAATCATCCGGTTGATGACACCGTCGAACACGGTGGCGATTACGTCACGCCGCCGGTCACCGTTGGTGGATTGCAGGCCGCGAAGATAGGCCAGCAGTCCAGCACCTCGCTTGCCATCGGGACGAACCGCTTCGTCCTGGTTGATGAAGGCGATTAGCTCGTCGCCCGTGATGCCATCCTTGGTCGCCGCCCAGTCGCGCCAGCGATAAGGCGGCTCAATGGCCTGTTTGTATTTCTTGCCGCCGATTCCCGCACGGGCTTCCTCCAGCTTCTCGCGGTCATCGAGAAACTTGAGGAACATGATCCAGGTGAGCAAGGGGAGACGATCCAGGTCGCCGTTTAGACCCTTGTCCTTTCGCATGATGTCGCGGGCGGATTTGATGAGGCTTCCCAATTGCTGTGCCGTTGTCTTGGGTTGTTCAGCCTTCTTGGCTTTCTTCTTCGCCATCGTGTTCGCTCAATCGTCATTGGGGTATTCGCAGCGGTCGGCGTTATGCCGCCGCATACAACAGGGTCTGAAGCTGCATCACGGCCTGCCGCAATTGCTCCACGCCGCCGAAGCGGGTCGCGATCTCAATGACATTGCCGTGTTCATTGATCGGCGGCAGCTCGAGCACTTCGGGAATGACGAACTGAGCCGTGCCGTGTTCGGTGTATTTGTCGAGCAGTTCGTCGAGAATCTGCCGGGCTTCCGGGCCAAACTGCTCGAAGAAGTCCGGGCGTTCGGCCCGCAGCCGCTGCGCCCGCTCACGCCGCGTGCGAAGCGGGACGTTGAAGGCCAGATGACAAATCAGGTCGAGCGGGTCAGCATCAGGCTGGTTGGCGGCTTCGGCCAGATGGTCGAAGTCGATGCCCCTCTCGGCCAGCTTCTCGATGATCTCGCTTCGACGATCCGGGTCGGCCCACTCACCCCGGAGTTCAGCGGCGTTGCGGTACAATGTCCGCACCTTGTCGGCCGTGTAGTCGGTGAACTGTACCACCCGGAGCTGGTTGCCGTCCGGGTCGAGTTCGTAAATCAGATGGGCGGCAATCTCAACCTGGCCACCATCAAAATAGAACTTCTGTCGGCCAGCGGGCGGTTCTTCGTCGGGCGGCAATTCGACCACGCCTTCGTCGTCGGCAGACTCGTCTTCCGGGGTGATGACCTCTACTTCTCCCGCTGGTTCCCCTTCCTCGTCAATCACCTGCTGGGTCTCGATGGACGGATCGCCGTCGAAGTCAGGGTCTGCGAACAGGCGTGTGGCCGAACCGGTGTAATCGAGGATACTGAAGAAGAGCTTGCCGTAATCGTCGCGGACGCGCGTCCCGCGGCCGATGATCTGCTTGAATTCGGTCATTGAATTGATGACCCGCATCAGCAGGACGTTCTGCACGGTGGGGGCATCGACGCCGGTGGTCAGCAACTGCGACGTGGTGAGGATCACGGGCGTACGGCGCTCCAGGTCTTGGAAGTGGCTCAAGTGCCCACGGCCAATGTCCCCTTCGTCGGACGTGACGCGGCAGACATAATCCGGGTAGTCCCGCACAATGTCCGAATTGAGATTGTTCAACTCCCGCCGCATCTCGTCGGCGTGTTCCTGATCGACGCAGAAGACGATGGTCTTGGCGAAACGGTCGGTTCGCCGCAGATATTCCGTCAGGTGCCAGGCAACGGCGTGTGTGCGGGCACGAAGTGCCACCCGCCGTTCAAAATCGTTGGTCTGGTACTCTTCATCGGGGATTTCCCGGCCGAACCGGTCGAGTTCCCCTTCGCTCGGTCGCCAGCCAACGGCGTCCCACGTCGTGACGATGCGGTGAACCCGGTAGGGAGCCAAAAAGCCATCGTCGATTCCCTGCCGCAAGCTGTAGGTGTAGATCGGGTCGCCAAAGTAGTTGTAGGTGTCGGCGTTGTCTTGCCGGCGGGGCGTTGCCGTCATGCCTAACTGGATGGCCGGCTGGTAATAGTCGAGAATCTCGCGCCAGTTGCTATCGTCGCGGGCGCTGCCACGATGGCACTCGTCGATGATGACCAGATCGAAGAAATCTGGGGCGTATTCGCGGTACAAGCCGGGGCGGTTCGCGTCACGGGCGATGGACTGGTAGGTCGAGAAGTACATTTCGCGACTCTGGACTGCTCGGCCGTTCTCGATCTTCCAGCGGGCATCGCCGAACGGGGCAAAGGTTTTGGCCATCGGGTCGTCAATCAGGATGTTCCGGTCGGCCAGATAGAGGATGCGGGGCCGCCGGTGCTCGCCGGTCCGGTTCCAGCGCGAGGACCAAAGCTTCCAGCAGATCTGGAAGGCAACTACCGTCTTGCCGGTTCCAGTCGCCATCGTCAGCAGCACACGGGGGCTACCTTGGGCAATGTTCTGCACGGCCCGGTTGATGGCGATTTCCTGGTAGTAGCGGGGCGACTTGCCGCTTAAGTGATACGCGGGCGTCAGCAGTTTTTCGGCGGCATCGGCGGACAATGATTCGGTTGCTGTCAGCCGTGCCCAGAGTTCATCCGGCGTCGGAAATGAGTCGAGATGCCGTTCCAGTCCCGTCGTGAAGTCGAACTCGATGATGCCGTGCCCGTTCGTGGCGTAGGCAAATTTCAGTCCCAGGATTTCGGCGTAGTCCTTTGCCTGCTGCAATCCCTCGCCGGGTGTGGCGTAGGTGGGCTTGGCTTCAACCACGGCGATGGCAAGATCGGGGCGGTAGCGCAGGATGTAATCCGCACGTTTGCCCACCCGCCGACGCCCCCTCTGACCGGTGACAATGATCCGGCCATCGGTGAAGGTGACCTGCTCGTTGATGCGGTACGGTTCGTCCTCCCACCCGGCGGCCTGAAGACGCGGGACAACGTATCGGCGACAGGTATCGGCTTCATTCGGCACGTGCGGCTCCCGCGAGAATGGGCTGCCGTCTCGGCTCCACCGTGATCGTTAACTAAACAGAGAACAGAGCTATCGTATTGGCTGGAACCGCCGGAAGCAACCACAGCGGCTCGAAACCTCCGCAATCGGGCATTCTCGACCGGCAGCGATTTTTTTGGGGAGGCAGGCTTGCATTTCCGCCGCCGAATGTTTACCGTTTACTGCACACGGACGCCGCCGGAAGCCTAGGAGGCGTGCCCCAACACCGAGCCGAATGGAGTGTGAAATGAAAAGATCGTCGTTTGAGGGTGGACGGAGCGGCGATGGCCGAATCGCCGAGTTCCCAACCAGAGGCATCGGCTCTGGCGGAGTGGATGCTGCCGGGGTTCTCGACAGCCGGCTGTTACCCGACCGGGATTTCGTGGCGCAGTGGGACGCTGTGATCGTCGAGCCGGCGCAGAAGGATCGCCTGCTTTCACAGGCAATTCTGAACCTCACCCTTCGGGAGAAGGTGAACCGGGCGAACCTGCCGCTGCACGGGCTGATCGTCATGCATGGTCCGCCGGGGACGGGCAAGACCTCGCTTGCTCGTGGACTGGCGGCGCGAACTGCCGAGGCCATCGGCAATCTCGGTCAGTTCCGCTTCATTGAGGTGGAACCGCACGCACTGGCTGGCGCGGCGCTCGGCAAGAGCCAGCGAGCGGTGCGTGACTTACTCGGCCAGACGGTGGCCGAACAGGCGGAGCGCGGCCCGCTGATTGTTCTTCTTGACGAGGTGGAGACCCTGGCAGGCGACCGCGCCCGCATGAGCCTGGATGCCAATCCGATTGACGTACATCGGGCAACGGATGCCGTGTTGGCACAGTTGGACCAACTCGCCGCGAATTACCCACATCTGCTGTTCATCGCAACGAGCAACTTCACACGGGCGGTGGACGGAGCGTTCCTGTCTCGCGCCGACCTGATCGAGAACATTGGCTTGCCGGGGCCGGAAGCGTGCCATTCCATTTTGCGGTCCGCTATTGACGAACTTGCAAGGGCATGTCCGGCGACGGCCAGCATCCTGCAGGACGCGGAGTTCGAGCGGGCTGCCAAGCACTGCGTCGGCCTGGATGGCCGTCGCATCCGCAAACTCGTCATCTCTGCATGTGCCCTCAGAAAGCAGACGGCGATTGATCCCAACGGGTTGACCGCTACCGATGTCCTGGAAGCAGCAATCCAGGCCCAAGAAGAATCCAAGTCCATTCGGGAGAACCAACCGTGAGCGTAGTTGCACGACGAATCCGGGCAACGCCAGAACGCGGCGCGTCGGACGCCTGGCAGGTCATTGTTGATCTGATCGCGCCGGACGATGGCGAGGCACGGACGGAACTGCTTGGCATCGAAGGGATCGCGTCCTCGATTATCTCGACGGAATCATCCAAGGATGCTCCGATGGTCGTCCGTGGTAAGGGGCCGCGTGTGCGGATTTACTGTCTGTACGACGACGAGGCCATTTCCGGCGACGACGCTAACGAAACGGCGCTGGCGCAGTGCCCGACCGAGGGGGATTGGGTGATGAGCCTGCCCGCCGACGCGGACGATGTGGCGTGGGTCAAGGATGCTCTGGCAAAGAAGAGCAAGCGGGTCACGGTTCGCGAGAAAAACGAATCCTTCGATGACGGCGAAGACCAATCGAAGCAGGCAAACACGACCGAAGCGGCAATCAACATGGAGGCATTCCTACGGCCATGAGCACATTTGTTGTCGTCAACACCTACACGCATTCCGTGACCTACGTCACGGACAAGATGCTGATGTCGCTGAAGGAGATTATCCGCTGTAGCGGTCTCAGCCCCGAAAAGTTGGTGGCGGACTGGAAGGTTCTGCAAGACGGGATCAGAACCTGGCTGAACTCTCGCGACCTGGAGGCGGTCCACCTCGAAGTATTCAATCCGAAGACCGACGCCCTGATTGGGCGCTGGGATTTCGATATTTACTTCGGCTCGTCGGGCGACGGGGGCATGTGGGTCAACACGGATGACATCCGTTACCACATCCGCAAGTCAGGCCAGTGGCCTTCCAACTGCGATTACCGCGTCATTCTGACGACGAAACCTGGACGCCCCAACATCGAAGGCTGGAGCACGACGAGTTTTCGCTCGACCGATGGATTTGTCCGCCAGAGCCTCGGCACGACCATCGACGGCAATGGCATCAGCATTGGAACCGCATATTGGAGGAAGGTCACATGATTTCCGTGGACGATGCTTTCAAGAAATTCCGCAGTCGGCTCGAACTGACGGACCGCGAACAGGACGACGCCTCGCGCCGTCACAACGAAATCCGGGACTACCTGAAAACCAAGTTTGACATCAAGCGGGATTTTCTCACCGGCTCGTACAAGCGGTGGACCAAGACGAAGCCGCTCAAGGATGTGGACATCTTCTGCGTCCTGGGTGAGAAGGAACGCCATCGCCGCGATAAGCCGCCCGCTGATTTGCTGAAGGCTTTTGAGGATGCCCTTGTCGAGAAGTACGGTCGCGACAAGGTTTCCCGCCAGCGGCGGTCGGTGACGGTCGATTTCGGCGTAAAGCCGGACGCGGAGGAAGATACCGGGGGCAAGGTCATGAGCATTGACGTGGTGCCGGCGTTCACCAAGAGCAAGCACTACGAGATTCCTGACACGGCTACTTCCGCAGGCTGGACGGAGACAAATCCGGAAGTGCATTACGACCTGGCGGTGGAAGCGCAGAAGAAATACGACGGGGCATGGAAGGGCATCGTGCGGATGACCAAGAAGTGGAATGCCTTTCAGGGCAAGCCGGTCAAGCCGTCCTTCCTGATTGAGGTCATGGCGCTGGATCTGCTCGATCCTCCTTTTGGTGGCGATTACCGCTACGAGATCAAGGCGTTTCTTGCCAGCCTTGCCGACCGCCTCGACGAGACATGGGACGACCCGGCAAAGCTCGGACCACCGGTCAGCGACAGCATGGACTACGCTGCCCGAGAGGCGGCGAAGGTGAAGCTGAGGGCCGGTTCCAATTCTGCGGCCCGAGCCATCCAGTTGGAGAAGCAGGGAAAGAACGGTGAAGCGTTGAAGGTCTGGCGGAGCGACGTATTCGGCCCGATGTTTCCTTTGTCATGATCGGTGGGACGTTTTCACATGCCTGAATCACATCTGAGCAAGACGCGCGGCATGGAGTTCCTCCAACGCGCTTTCGCCAGTGAACAATCCTGCCTCGTGGCCAAGCTGCGGTCATCGGATCGTATCGTCCATGACGGGGATCGCGGCGAGGTCAACGAGCAGTATTTCATCGAGGTGCTGCGGAATTACCTGCCCAACCGTTACACCGTTCACAAAGCCACGATTCTCGACAGCGATGGGCAGGTATCGGACTCCATCGATGTCGTCGTGCATGACCGGCAATACACGCCGACCTTGCTCGACAGTGAATCACACCGCTACATTCCGGCGGAAGCGGTTTACGCGGTCTTCGAGTGCAAGCCGAAGATCGACAAGGCTTATCTTGAATATGCGGGCAAAAAGGCCGAATCGGTTCGCCGGCTGAAACGTACCTCCGTGCCGATTACGCACGCGGGCGGCTCGTATCCCGCCAAGCCGCACTTCGAGATCATCGCCGGTATTCTCGCTATCGAAGTGGACTGGAAGGACGGCTTTTCAACGTCGTTCGAGAATTGCCATTCAACATTGACCGGACTCAATCGGCTGGATTGCGGCCTCGCCGTCGATGGGCATGCGTTCGATACGTTTGAGGCCGGAGGCAGCTACACGTACTGCAAGTCCGAGAACGCTCTGGTGTTCTTCCTGTTCCGCCTCTTGAACCGGCTTCAGTCGCTGGGCACCGTTCCAGCCATTGACTGGAACGCCTATGCATCGCAATTGTCGAAATAACATTTCACGGACCATTCACCGTCGCCGTCGGAGTGATTCGTCGCGGGGGTTCACAAGCCCCGCGCCCCCGCGACGAAATGCGACAGAGGCAGAGGTGATGCCTCGTGGTCTTCCCAGCCCATTCACCAGAGCCGGAGGTGGATTCCGAGCGGGGGTTCCTTTTTTTTGGTCGGACATTTCCTGTAGCGTGTGCCGCTATGGCTGTAAGCAGCCTGGCATTTCCGGCCGCGAACCTGGTCCCGCCCCCCGTTACTGGCGGGGGCAGGTAGCGATTCACCCGTGCCGACGTGACTTGTGGTCAGCCGGGGCGGTGGCCCTCGCCATCGGGTTTCCGTCGGCGTTCCTGCTCGATGCGTTCCTGGAACGTCATCGACATCTTGTCACTCGACTCGGCATGGCCTGCGGGTGAATTCTCTTCCGCGCACTGCACCTTTCCTCGTCGATCTGGCCTGCCTCGACTTATGCGGCCTGCAGGCGGCGGAGGATTTCATCGAGCGTGCCGTCGGCATTCAACTTGTTAAACCGGTCCCGGACCGTCGCCCATGGATTGAACTCCTCCGGCAGATCGCGCGACGGTACTCCGGTCCGCAGAATCCAGAAGATGCCGTCCCTGATGACCCGCCGATCGCGGGGCGGGCGTCCCGTGCGGGCGGCGGAAAGACATCCCGAATGCAATCCCACTCCTCATCCGTAAGCCGGTGCCGAAGCATGGCGCACCTTCCCTAAGCAGACACTTGATGAGACAGAATCCGTCAAACCACAGTCTGCGCCAATGCCGCCCGCCGTGGAAGTGCAGCTTTCCGGCCGAGCCTAATCGTGCGGACGCCCTGGAGATCCACCGAAATCTAGGCCACTTATGAACTTGACGGGCTAAGAGCAGTTTATCAGTTCTCCGCATGTGAATCTAACCACCGGGCCATTAGATAGCCGAGTATCCCGGTTACAATGATCAAATTCACCAGCAGCGCGTAATATACCCCTTCGTTGCAGCTCCCGACCAAAGGAAAGACGAACTGCGCGGTATCGCGATGATTACGCGACGGGAAGCGAATGGCCTCCCGCGCGGCCCAGTTCTCGATCCAGAAGGCAGTAAGATTTGCGAAGAGAAATCCCGTTCCAATCCGGAACACAGGGCGAAGCATACTCGGCGACAGGAGCTCGCCGACGAGCCGCCTGACCGGGTTCCATAACCGCCGTGCTCGCCCAACGGAGGCGCGGGTATCACTCCGTCCCTGGCGCGAATCAATTGACTCCAATGCCGCTCCCACGGTGTTCGACCACGTTGAACCGCCAACGTCTGGATGCATCGCTGCAGTTGACGGCAACACCGAAGGCGACTGGATCGAGGGATTGAGTAACCCGCCATCTGGATCATCGGGAAGCGCTTCGTCCCCCTTCGACGAGGGGGCCGACGGCTCGTCAGCGGAACTGCTGTTCCCATCCTCAAGGATCGACGCAGCACCGCTTTGTTTGCCAGCTCTCATTCCGCGCTGCACGATGCCGCGAAAGAAAAGAATCTTCCGGAGCCAATCGGGCCGCTCACGCTCAGGGGCTTCGGGAACGCTATCGCCTGTGGAATCCGCAGCCAATTCCTGTTCGACCGGGGCGGGCTCCTCTGTTCGATCCTCGACCGATAAAGCTTCCGCAATCGGTTCCGAGGCCGGTTGACGCCGAGCCATGTAGAACAGTCCCGGCACTTTGTCCGCACGCTGCCATTCTCCAAACGGCAGCTGGCGAACGAGATCGCCATCGCCGAGCATCTCCTCGCGGACGAGCCGGACGAGTTCCGCAAAGGGAACGGGGCCGAACTCCTGATCGAGCACTCGATAATGCCACTGCGTTGCCATGGTTCAATCCGAGTTCTGCCGGCCGCCTATCATCGCGTGCACTAATCAAGTCCAAATATCGGCTGTTGCTCGAGAGGCGTACCATGCAGCCGTCCGCCTTGTGGGCTCGCCCAGGCAGCATAGACGCGACCATCCAACTGCTCAGAGACGAATCGAATGCGACCATCGCAGAACGCGACGTTCACGCCACCTGCGTGGAACGAATTCGGGACTGCGGATGTCCCTTCAGGACGCGCCAGCCCGGAATTGATGGCATACGTTCCAGAATTGGCGAGGCTGTAGTCGACTGCGCCTTCAGAGCAGTCTCCATTGCGGCAGGGATTGCCAATATAGAAGCTTGTAAGATAGGGATTTGGCGAGGCCCAACTTGCAGCTGGCCGATCGGGGTCGAATCCTGTACGCACATTCTCCGTGAGCATCATCGTATTCGACATTCCATCGAGCACTGTAGCAATTCGATGGTTCCGTTGAGTCACGTCCCACTTCCAGGTCTCGTTGAAGAACAGGCCCAACTTCAAAAACTGGTCCTTGTCGGAGGGGGAACCGTCACTCGTTTCGTCGGGCGGGCAGGCCACGCCGTTGGCATTCAGGTCGAGACGTCGTCCGGACGGATCGACAGGGCAATCATGCGTTCCCTCTTCGTTCTGGATCGTGAATCCGACGCCGCCATTGACGACAAAACTCAGATCGCCGTAGCGGACGACCGTAATGTCGTCGGGACAGGTGATCACGGGGATGTAGGTGCGGCTGAGAGGTTCGTTTGTCGTGCTGCCAACCGTCTTGTCCTTATCCCATCTGTCCGCGAGGTTACTCAACTCGAGCCAGGGAAGCACATCCACGACCCAACTGTGGTGTGTGCCCAGTCGACCGAAATTCCCTGCGGCTGGGAATCGGCCGTTCGACTCCGCGACATTCAGCAGCGCGAATGCAACATTTCGGAGGTTATTCTGGCAGTGAGCGCGGCGGGCCGCCGCTCTGGATTGTTGCACTGCGGGAAGGAGAATCGCGACAAGCAGAGCAATGATGCCCATGGACACGAGCAGTTCGAGGATCGTGAATCCGGAACGACTTCGACAAGTACGAGACAGGTCATCTCCCAAGAGCGCATTCCTCCCGACACAATCTCCCCGTGACAATCCGGACGTCCCCCTCGATGAGCGAATTCAGCAGGTCACTGACTCCTCAGGATGTGCCGCACCGTCCTCCTGCTCTACACACGACAAGGATCCCCGGGGGCCATTAATATGTACTTCTGAACATTAAGAGCTGATTCCGAGGTGACGCGCAACCGCAGACTTGCCACTGATGCAGAGGACGGGCCGGTGATTCACAAACCACTCCTTCGTTCTGAGGATACCATCGGCTCGCCTGCTCGATCAAGCCGAGAGGTGAGTGCACGAACGGACATCGCCAGCAGATTACCGCAAAGTGCATCTACGGTCGTCGGAACACCTCCCGTCAGAAGGAGCCCAGGCAGGATGAGCCCGTCACAACCCCTCGGTGCGAACTCATCAAACGGAGGGTCCGATTGCTGCTTTCACGTGTGATTTGTGATACAACGTTGTTCTCACGAACTCACGTCGTTCCGCCCTGACATAGTTGCGAATGTTTCCGAGCCGTTTAGCCAAATGCATCAGCCCGGCAGATCGAGCCGAAGCGCCTCTGACACGCGGAGACGGTGTGGTGAGCCTCGCCATCCCGGTAGACGGTGGCTCATGAAACACGTCTGTCGAGTTCGGCTCGGTTCGCAGTGAAGATCAACTTCTGAGGGCCTATCTGCCCTGACCGAGCGTGTGATGAATGTTGTGGAGCTCGTGAATTAATCGGGACAGATCATCTCTTCTCTGCAGAGCGAACGGGAGCTCTCAGTCGGTGATGATTTTAGAGGAGCGGTCCAGATGCCCCAAACATTTTCAACCCGGTTGTGCCTGGGGGCCATTCTCCTGTCAGGCTTATTGCTCCGCCTGCATCAGTTGACAGGAGTCAGCTACTGGTTCGACGAGAGCTTTTGCTTGAAGATGGTTGAGTTCCCGGTTCTGGAGATGCTGCAGCGCACTCTCGAGGATCCGCACCCGCCCTTCTACTATCTCTTGCTCAAACTGTGGATCGCTCTGTTCGGAGATTCGTTGCTCGTGCCCCGGTTGCTCAGCGTGCTTTGCGGGGTGTTGGCGATTGTCGGAGTGTTCCTGTGTGTTCGTGAAGGCTTTCGCCTGGGAGGACACGAGGTTCGCGATGAGGAGTCGATTTTCGCATCCCTTCTCGCTGCAACCTTTGTTGCGCTCAGCCCAGCTCACATCGAGTGGTCGCAGCAGGTGCGAATGTACTCTCTGGGAACGGCATTGGCCGCCTGGTCCAGTTTTCTTCTCCTTCGTGCATTGCACAGAGCCGTCTCTGGCTGGAACTGGAATTGGACGTTCTATACAGGGATAGCCATCGCCCTGGCATACACGCACTATTTCGGTCTGTTCACAGTTATTGCCCAGTACCTGTTTGCCTTGGGGTGGCTCTCTCGGCAGCATCGCTCACATGCCCCTGCACACTCCGGCACATCCTTCACTGCGGTGTTAATTTCAGCGGCCTGCGTCTATTTCGCCTGGTCTCCCTGGCTGATCCCTTTCTTCGACCATAGGCAACTGGTGGCCGAGAAGTTTCCAACGCGGCCATTTTCCTGGAGCGTTATGGGGACGGTGCTCTGTCGAACATTTGACCTCCAACTGGTGACGTCAGTGTCGCCGGAAACTGGCTTCTTTGTGGCACAGGCATGCTTCCTCGGGCTCATACTCCTGCTTATAAGCGGGCGGCCGCTGGAATGGTTCCTGGGAGTCGTCGCCAGCCTCCCCTTCATAGTCGCCGGGATTACATCGCTGTTCATGCGTACTATTTTTGTGCATCGATACTTGCTGATGGCACAGATGTTCTGGCTTGTGTCCCTCGCTGTTCTGGTTGGCCGGATTCCCTTCGTTTCCGTCCGCAGAGGAATAGGCGTGTTACTCGTCGCACTCCTGGGTTGGATTACAATCGAGCATTATCAGGTGCGGGAGTTCAATGCGGCACTGCCCGGAATGCGAGGAGCAGTTGCTTATCTTGATGAAACGCGACAGCCCACGGAGCCTGTTGTCGTCTGCAATCCGATGTTATTCACTTCGATTGTGGCCTATACTCAACATCATGACAGGATCTACGCCACCGGATCTCCGCTTCAGTATCCTTTCTATCAAGGAACTGCGGTGATGCGCGACGACGAGTATCTTTCTGCTGAAGAGTTGAATAGAACTCCCAGTCAGAAGGTATGGACATTCGATGCCGACAAATGGTTCAATCACACGTGGTCTGTCCGAATGCCTCCCGGATGGAAGGAAGTCAGCCGCAGGCGCTTCACAGAGTTTAATGCCGAGTTCATCGTGCGCTGTTATGTGCGTGCCGAGCGGTTGCAGGTGCCGCGTGTCAGCGAGTAGTTTCGCAAATCACTCGGAAGCCGATATAACGATTCGACTTCCAGGGGGGGATGATCGGGTAGTTGATGCGGCACACCTCCCCCACAAAAATCCAGTCTCCGCCGCGCAGCACTTTCAAATAGCCCGTCTGTGGACCCTGGGGATTAACGAGGGGTGAACGGCTGTAGTAACTTCGATCGAACCAGTCAGCACACCACTCCCAGACGTTTCCTCGCATGTCGTAAAGTCCAAAAGCATTCGGCGGGTAAGATCCTACTGCCGCAATAGGCAGTGCAGGCTCAACACCGGCTGTTTCTCCGGAATCTGGATTGCGGTGCCGGCCAGTTCTCCAGTCGTAGGCTTCTGATTTTCCAGAACGGCACGCGTATTCCCATTCCGCCTCGGTGGGCAGCCGATACCGGCGCCCGGCAGCCCGCTCCGCAGGGAGATCCGAAAGTCGACGACAGAATTCGTCCGCGTCGAACCACGTCACCTGCTCCACGGGAAATTGCCCGGAATCGGTCGACATTTCTTCGCCAGCACGATGGAAACTCGGATTGTGTCCCATAACCTCGAGAAACGCCTGCTGGGTGACCTCGTGCTGACCGAACCACAGACTGCGAGGAATCTTGACCGTATGAATCGGCGTTTCCGGCGGGGGTGGACCATCGTTTCCGATATCCGGAATGCCCATCTGAAACTCACCGGCCGGAATTGCGACGAAGCTCATTCCCAATGAGTTCGTGAGTAGCGTGCCAGGTTCCGGATCAATTCGAGGAAGCGCTGCAGTTTCCGAGGAAAGCTCTGCCGGCGGCTCCTGGCGAGTGACCCGAGATTCGAAGTCCTCTTCGAGGATTTCTTTCGGAGTCTCGCGAGAGTGCATGACATGCCACAATCCGCGGTCGACTTCATCAGTAATGAAGCGGACTGCACCGTCGAGGAAGAGGACATTCACGCCGTTGGGGTGCAGGCTTCGTGCCGTAGCCTGGTCGTTGCGATCGATGTAGTGAGCGCATGGCATGCGTTCTTTGAGCAGAGTTTCACTTCCCACCTCGGCGTGCAGGCGTCCGCACCCGAGCAGATCGTCTGATCGATCCCATTGATTGTTCGGGCTACCGGCATCACCGGAAACTCCGTGCGCGAACGTGATGCTGCCCCCGACTTGCCCAAGCGACCAGACTCCACGTGGATCGAGTGGATGAATCCCCGCGCGGACCTCTTCAATCGCGACCAGAGTCGACTGCCCATTGTGGAAATCATTCAAGGAGAATGCCTGATTGATCGCAGCGACTCCCGATCCAGTATGTTGGAAGATGCGGCGATCTTCATCGATGAAGAGTCTGACACCCTCTCCGCAAGGTCGTGCCGGCGTACCTGGCTCGCTGCGGTGACATTGGGTTCCCCCGTTAATGGCATAGTTGCCGCGTGCAAATTCCACTTGTGGAGAGGCATTGGCACGGAACTCGAACCGGTACGGATTATCGGACCGGTTGAAGTCGTCGGAGGGGCAGGTCATCTCGGACAATGAGGTGGTCCGCGCTCTCTCGTTGTTATCATCGCCGATGGGGCGCGTACGATCGAATTGCTGCGCCAAATCATCTCGCCCGATGTATGGCAACAACAGCTGCGCCCAATTCTGGTGCGTGATGATGTCGATTTGCCGACTCTGGTCAAGCATCAGTGACTTCAACGGCCCGGCATGCCAAATTGCAGCTGGTGGAAGTGATTGATGTACATCGTGATACTGATGGAGCGCAGTCCCCAATGTCTGCAGGTTCCGCACGCAGTACATCCGGCGTGCTGACTCACGAGACGCGAGAATCGTGGGACCGGCAAGAGCCGTGATCAGCACGACGACCGCCACGATCACAATGACTTCCAGACGGCCCAATCCCGATCGCTGCATATCAGACGTACTCCTGCCAGCCTTCTCCACAACCAGAGCGGATATTCCATCTCCAGAGAATCAGTCAGACTTTCGTCGTAAGAGGAACCATCCCACTCCCAGGAGAAAGACAGCATCCAGAGTCAGAAAGAGGGGCATGACCCAGCTCGACTGGCCGCTGCCTCGAGAGGTTCCAGCGGCTGCTCTCCGATGCCGCTCCGCGGCCAATGCCGCAGCCTGGCGTGACTGAGTGAATTCTTCGAGGCTGAGAGTTCCGCTTCCATCCGTGTCGTCGCTCAGGAACTTGTCTTCTGCACGGGCAAGGCGAATCTGATATCGCTCATAATCCAACGCGCTTTCTCGAGCAGGCACCTTGTCCGCAAACACTTCGGCAAATTCCAACACGCCGTTGCGATTCCGGTCCTTCATCCGGAACTCCATTTCGACGGGGATCTTGCCGGGATTGACCTTGAAGTCGAATTCATCGAGGGAGAGCCGTCCATCCTGGTTGAGGTCAAAGCGGCGGTAGAGTTCCCAGGCGAAGCCGATGAGGAACGGAGAAGGCTGGTTGTAGAACTCGGCGAAGGAGAGAGTGCCGTCGTGGTCGGTGTCCTTCCTGCCGTAAACGCTGAGGGTGATGTAGCCCATGCCGATCGGTGCTAGCCGGTACTCCGCGAGCGAGAAGTGTCCGTCCCGGTCCTCGTCAAAGGCGGCCAGGGACTGCGCCATCCGCAGCTCGGTCGCTCCCGACGAGGTATAGGCGAGGAG
>Ga0180217_1001582_pt1 | contig 24184 bp, 19 predicted proteins | sample eDN3rd37CBELigOP_FD_128521 | JGI IMG/M metagenome (GOLD analysis project Ga0180217, IMG submission 128521) | Enriched Organic Plus compost microbial communities from Emeryville, California, USA - eDNA 3rd pass 37_C BE-Lig OP (version 2) (version 2) ... | reverse complement strand
TCCCGAGCGCGAACGTCTGCGTCGTGGTCGGCACGCTCCGGCGCACCCCCGAGGTGCGCGCCCTGCGCTCCGGGGAGGTCGTCGCCGAGCTCGAGGTGCGCGTCGAGCAGCCCGACGCCGTCGAGACGGTCCCGGTCACCGTCTCGGATCCGCCCGCCTCGGTGCTCGGACTGCCGCCCGGCGCGCCCGTCGTCGTGCGCGGTCGGGTGCGCCGCCGCTTCTTCCGAGCAGGCGGCACCACCCAGAGCCGCACCGAGGTCGTGGCCGCGCAGATCGAGCACGCCACCCGGCGAGCCCGGGTGCGGCGCCTGCTCGACGGCGCCCGCGCCGATCTCGCCCCTGGCTGACCGGGCGCTCCGGCGTGGTTGCCCACGGTGCGCGGGGGTGAGCGAAGATGGGGCGGCACCCCCCTCTCACCACGGATGGAGAAGCAGATGAACGAGGCCATGCTGGAGAAGGTCAGGAACGGGCGGGGCTTCATCGCCGCGCTCGACCAGAGCGGCGGGAGCACCCCCAAGGCCCTGCGCCTCTACGGGATCTCGGAGGACCAGTACTCGGGTGAGGACGAGATGTTCGACCTCATCCACGAGATGCGGTCGCGCATCATGACGAGCCCGGCCTTCACCGGTGAGCGCATCATCGGCGCCATCCTCTTCGAGCAGACCATGGATCGACAGGTCGCCGGTCGCGACACCGCCGAGTACCTGTGGGAGGTGAAGCAGGTCGTCCCGTTCCTCAAGGTCGACAAGGGCCTGGCCGAGGAGGCCGACGGCGTCCAGCTCATGAAGCCGATCCCCGACCTCGACCAGCTGCTCGAGCGAGCCAAGGCCAAGGGCATCTTCGGCACCAAGATGCGCTCGGTCGTCAAGCTGGCCGACGAGGCCGGCGTCAACGCCATCGTGGACCAGCAGTTCGAGCTGGGCCGGCAGATCCTCGCCGCCGGGCTGGTGCCGATCCTCGAGCCCGAGGTCGACATCAAGAGCCCGCAGAAGGCCGAGGCCGAGGCCCTGCTCAAGGCCGGGCTCCTGCGCGGGCTCGACTCGATCGGCGACGACCAGCAGGTGATGTTCAAGCTGACGCTGCCCGAGGAGGACGACTTCTACAAGGAGCTCGTCGAGCACCCGAAGGTGCTCCGGGTGGTCGCGCTGTCCGGCGGCTACACCCGCGACGAGGCCAACGAGCGCCTGGCCCGCAACCACGGCGTCGTCGCCAGCTTCTCCCGCGCCTTCACCGAGGGCCTCACCGCCCAGCAGAGCGACGAGGAGTTCAACGCCACCCTCGACGCGTCGATCAAGAGCATCTACGAGGCCTCCCTCACCTGAGCTGACGGGCCGGTGCCGCCGGCGGCGCGGAACCCCGCGGCGCCGGCGGTACAGTCCCGGGAGGCGGCGGAGACACGCCGCATCCCACAGCACCCACGGGGAGGACAGCGTTGTCCGACACCGCAGAGCGCACCAGCGCTCCAGCACCACAGCGGCTCGATCGGGTCATCATCCGCTTCGCCGGTGACTCCGGCGACGGGATGCAGCTGACCGGTGATCGCTTCACCAGCGCCAGCGCCGTCTTCGGCAACGACCTGGCGACCCTGCCGGACTTCCCGGCGGAGATCCGCGCCCCGGCCGGGACCCTGGCCGGGGTGTCGGCGTTCCAGGTCCACATCTCGGACCACGAGATCACCACGCCGGGCGACGCGCCCGACGTGCTCGTCGCCATGAACCCGGCGGCGCTGCGCAACGAGCTGCCGCGCCTCGAGTCCGGCGGCACGGTGATCGTGAACGTCGACGCCTTCGACGAGCGCAGCCTGGCCAAGGCGGGCTACGAGAAGAACCCGCTCGAGGACGGCTCCCTCGACGGGTACAAGGTCTACGAGGTGCCGATGACCTCCCTCACCCAGGGGTCGGTCGAGCACCTCGGCGTGAAGCCCCGCGACGCCGAGCGCTCCAAGAACTTCTTCGCGCTCGGGCTCGTGTCGTGGATGTACACCCGCCCGGTCGAGACGACGATCCGCTGGATCGAGGAGCGCTTCGCCAACCAGCCCCAGGTCCGCGACGCCAACCTGGCCGCGTTCCAGGCCGGCCACGCGTTCGGCGAGACGGCGGAGCTCTTCGACCATCGCTACGAGGTCCGCCCGGCCGCTCAGCCGCCGGGCACCTACACGAACATCAACGGGAACACCGCGCTGGCCTGGGGCCTGATCGCGGCGAGCAAGCTGTCGGGGCTGCCGCTGTTCCTCGGCTCGTACCCGATCACGCCGGCCTCGGACATCCTCCACGAGCTGTCGAAGCACAAGCGCTTCGGCGTGCGCACGCTCCAGGCGGAGGACGAGATCGCCGGCATCGGCTCGGCCATCGGCGCGGCGTACGGCGGGCACCTCGCCGTCACCACGACGAGCGGTCCGGGCATGGCGCTCAAGGCCGAGGCGATGGGTCTCGCCATCAGCCTCGAGCTGCCGCTCGTGATCATCGACATCCAGCGGGGCGGGCCCTCCACCGGGCTGCCCACCAAGACCGAGCAGGCCGACCTGCTGATGGCGCACTACGGGCGCCACGGCGAGTCGCCGCTGCCGATCGTGGCCCCGCACAGCCCGGCCGAGTGCTTCCACGCGGCGATCGAGGCGGCCCGCATCGCGCTCAAGTACCGCACGCCGGTGATCCTGCTCTCGGACGGGTACCTGGCCAACGGCACCGAGCCGTGGCGCATCCCCGACGTGGCCGACCTCCCGGACATCTCGACGACCTTCGCCACCGAGCCGAACCACACGAACCCCGACGGCACGAAGGTGTTCTGGCCGTACAAGCGGGACCCCGAGACCCTCGCCCGCGACCTCGCGGTGCCGGGGACGCCCGGCCTGATGCACCGCATCGGCGGGCTCGAGAAGCAGGACGGCTCCGGGAACGTCAGCTACGACCCCGAGAACCACGAGCGCATGGTCCACCTGCGGGCGGCCAAGGTCGCCGGCATCGCCAAGGACATCCCTGACGCAGTGGTGCAGGGCGACGTGGACGACGCGGAGCTGCTCTTCGTCGGCTGGGGCTCCACCTGGGGCGCCATCGACGGCGCGATGGGCCGGCTGCGGGCCCGGGGCCGCAAGGTGGCGATGGTCCACCTGCGCCACCTCAACCCCTTCCCGCCCAACCTCGGCGACGTGCTGGCGCGCTACCCCTTCGTCGTGGCTCCCGAGCTCAACCTCGGGCAGCTGGCTCGCCTGCTGCGGGCCGAGTACCTGGTCGACGTCCGGTCCGTCACCAAGGTCCGCGGCGTCCCGTTCACCGCCGGCGAGCTGGAGCACGCCGCGCTCGACCTCCTGGGAGGAGCCGAATGACCGCCGTCGAGGTCCCCGTCACCACCCGCAAGGACTGGGCCAGCGACCAGGAGGTCCGCTGGTGCCCGGGCTGCGGCGACTACTCGATCCTCGCCGCCATCCAGCTGCTCATGCCCGAGCTCGGGGTGCGGCGCGAGGACACGGTGTTCGTGTCCGGCATCGGCTGCGCGGCCCGCTTCCCGTACTACATGAACACCTACGGGATGCACTCGATCCACGGCCGGGCGCCGGCGATCGCCACCGGCCTGGCCATGGCCCGGCCCGACCTGCACGTGTGGGTCGTCTCCGGCGACGGCGACGCGCTGTCGATCGGCGGCAACCACCTCATCCACGCACTGCGCCGGAACATCAACATCACGATCGTGATGTTCAACAACCAGATCTACGGGCTCACCAAGGGTCAGTACTCGCCGACGAGCGAGCTGGGGAAGGTCACGAAGTCCACGCCGTTCGGCAGCCTCGACCACCCGTTCAACCCGCTGTCGGTGGCGATCGGGGCCGAGGCCAGCTTCGTGGCCCGCACCCACGACATGGACCGGGCCCACATGATCGAGACGTTCCGGCGGGCCCACGAGCACAAGGGCGCGGCGTTCGTCGAGGTGTACCAGAACTGCAACGTGTTCAACAACGGCGCGTTCGAGGGCATCACCGCCAAGAGCGCCCGCGACGACATGCTCATCCCGCTGCGCCACGGCGAGCCGATCCGCTTCGGCTCGGAGGGCCAGTGGGGGGTCGTGCTCGACGCCCAGCGGGGCGCGCAGATCGTGGAGGTGGCCGAGGTCGGTGAGGACGCCCTCCTCGTCCACGACGAGACCCGCACGGACCCGGGCGTGGCGTTCATGCTCTCCCGGCTCTCGCGCGGCCCCTACGAGCCCACCCCGATCGGCGTCTTCCGGGCCGTGAACCGGCTCGAGTACAGCGCCGAGGTGGCTCGGCAGGTCGACGAGGAGATCGAGCGGAAGGGCCCGGGCGACCTCGCGGAGCTGCTCCGCAGCGGCGCCACCTGGGAGGTGAGCTGAGCGGTCGTCCCCTGCGGGCGATCCTCCTTGCCCTTGCGGCGGGGGCCGGTGCCGCGCTGCTCGGCCTGCGCTGGACCGGCACCACCGAGGCCGACCTCGGCCCAGGCCGCGTCGAGCTGAGCACCGGTCTCGGCCGGGGCGAGACCACCGTCGGGCTCCCGCCGCTCGGGCGGGTTCGGGCCGAGACCCACGCCGTCCCGCTGGCGGTCGGCGTGCAGGTGGTGGCCGTCGACGTCGAGGCCGCGCAGCGCGCGGTCACCGGGGGCGACCCGGTGGCCGCGCTGCAGGCCCAGATCACCGAGGACCTGCCGGGCGTGTTCCGCCGCTTCGCCGGGCAGGTCCTGCTCTTCGCGGCCGGCACCGGCGCGGCGGCGGCGCTGCTGCTGCCCGGCCGTCGGCTGTGGCACGCGGTCCCCGGGGCGCTCGGCGGGACCGGTGCGGTGGGGCTGCTCTTCCTCGCCGCCTGGCTGCCCTACGACATCGACGCCTTCCGCGAGCCCGTGCTCGAGGGGGAGCTGGCCCGGGCGCCGGGGCTCATCGCCGCCGCCGAGCGCAACCTCGCGGACCTCGAGGCGGTGCGCAGCCGCGTCGAGACGCTCTCGGACCGGCTCGCCGAGCTGTACGCGGCCAGCATCGACGAGCTGCCGGGCGGGGCGCGGGGCGAGACGAGCATCCTCCACGTCAGCGACATCCACCTGAACCCGCTCGGCGCCGAGCTGGTCGTGCAGCTGGCCGAGGACCTCGGCGTCGACGCGATCCTCGACACCGGGGACCTCACGACGTTCGGGTTCGCGATCGAGGCTCGCTTCGGGCGGATCCTCGCCGGCGCCCCGGTCCCGTACTACGTGGTGCCCGGGAACCACGACTCGGCGCAGACGCGCGAGCAGCTGGCCGCCATCGGCGGGCTGACCGTCCTCGACGGCGACGTCGTCGAGGTGGGGGAGGTGCGGATCCTCGGTGTCCCCGACCCGACCTTCACCGCCAGCAACGAGCTGTCCACCGAGGACGCCAACCGTCGCAAGCTGGCCCTCGCCGATCGCGTCGCCGAGCTCGTGCGCGACGCCGCGCCCGACCTCCTCGCGGTCCACGACGCTCGCCAGGCGGCCGAGAGCGGCGGCCTGGTGCCGGTGGTGGTGGCCGGCCACACCCACCGGCGGGGCGAGGCCGAGCTCGACGGCACCCGGGTGTTCACGGTCGGATCGACCGGTGCGACGGGCCTGGGGGCCTTCACCGTCGAGACCGACCTCCCCTACGAGGCCCAGGTGCTGCGCTTCGACGGGTCGCGCCTCGTCGCCATCGACTACCTGACCGTCGCCGGCGTGAGCGGCGACTTCACCCTCGAGCGCCGGCTCGTCCCGCCGCCCGCTGACGAGCGCGACGCCGAAGGCTGACGCCCGCCGCGAGCGGGGTCAGTCCAGCGGGCGGAAGAGGAGCCCGGTCTTCGGCTTGGGGTGGAAGAACGTCGTCTTCGGAGGCATGCGCTCGCCGCCGTGGGCGGTGGCTTCGATCTGCGCCACCGTCGCCGGCCGCAGCAGCACCCCGGCCTGCGCGGCGCCGGAGCGCACCGCGGCCCGGACGTTGTCGACCCCGTGCTGGTAGCGCAGCTCGTGAGCGGGCAGGTCGGCGAGCGCGACGTCGAGGCGGCTCGAGTCGAGGTCACGGGCGGCGTCGAGCAGGGCCGGTCGAGGCCGCAGCAGCACCTCTCGGTCGGGCAGCACGAGCGCCAGGGCGCCGGCCTCCTCCATCGCCACGGTGATCGGCCGGTCCGACGGCGGGGGCCCGACCTCCTCGAACCACGGCGCCAGCGCCCCGGCCAGGTCGAAGCAGGCCGGGAGGCCGCTCAGCAGGCGGTGGATGGCGTGGACGGTCAGCTCGCCCTCGACGAGCTCGACGACGTAGGCCATCGTCGCCGCGGCGCCGCCGGGGTCCTGGCCGGCCGCCTCCAGCTCCTGCCGGTACGCCAGCGAGGTCTCGTAGCGGTGGTGCCCGTCGGCGATCACGACCGGGTGGGCCGCCACGGCCTCGGCGATCGCTCGGCAGGCCTCGGGGTCGTCGACCACCCAGACGGTGTGGCGCACGCCCTCGTCGTCGACGAGGTCGGCCCAGGGCTCGGCGTCGGTGGAGAGCAGGCCGGTCAGGCCCTTGGCCAGCGACAGACCCCAGATGGCCGACAGGTTGGTCCGGCACGCCCGGAGCAGGTCGAGGCGGTCGCTCTTGGCCTTCTTCGTGGTGTGCTCGTGGGGGAGGATGTCGGTGCCCGGCGGGGTGAGCTCGAGGGCCCCGACCACCCCGGTGGTGTGGCGGGTCACGCCGTCCTCGCCGGTGGTGGTCATCCGGTAGACGGTGAAGGTCGGGATCGGGTCCCGGACCAGCACCTGCGCGTCCTGCCACGCCTCGAGCGTGCCGCGGGCGTCCTCGTAGCGTGCGGCACCGTCGGCCTCCGAGGGAAGGTCGATGCGCACGACGTTGTAGGGGTCCCGCTCCACGAGCTCGGCCCGGAGGGCGTCGTCGATCACGTCATAGGGCGGCGCGACGACGCGGTCGAGCTCGACGCGGTCGAGGGCGTAGCGGAGCGCGGGGAACGGTTCGAAGCGGGCCACGAGGCGAGTCTGCCAGGCCGCGGCCGAAGGCCGAGAACCGGGCGCTCGTCCGAAGTGCGAACCTTTGCACGCATGCGGGGCCGCCCGTACGCTCATGAGATGGCTCGCAGCGACGTCCTCAAGCGCTACCTCGATGCCGGTCTGGAGCTCGTCTCCCTGGCCCAGTCCCGGGCCGACGAGCTGCAGAGCCGGGCCGAGGAGCTCGTGAAGGAGCTCGTGCGCTCCGGGGAGGTCCAGGCCGACCAGGCCCGGGAGGCCGTCGCCGACCTGGTGGAGCGGAGCCGCAAGAGCAGCGAGCGACTGCTCGAGACGATCCGGGCCGAGGTGCGCGAGCAGGTCACCGCCCTCGGGCTGGCCAGTCAGGACGACCTCGACCGGCTCGAAGCGCGGGTGTCCGAGCTCGTGAGCAGCGCCACGGCCAACCTCCGCTCGGCGGCCGGCCGCGCCACGCCGACCAAGCGGGCGCCGGCGAAGAAGGCCGCGGCGAAGAAGGCGCCGGCCAAGAAGGCGCCGGCCAAGAAGGCCGCCACCAAGCAGGCGGCGGCGAAGAAGGCCGCGGCCAAGAAGGCCCCCGCCGAGAAGGCCTGACCCTGGCCACGAGGCGGCGGCTCGACGCCGAGCTCGTCCGTCGAGGGCTCGCCTCGAGCCGACAGCAGGCCCAGGCGGACATCGCGGCCGGTCGGGTGACTGTCGGCGGTGCCCCCGCCACCAAGGCGTCGCGGGTCGTCGCGCCCGACGAGCCGATCGTCGTCCACGGCCCACCGCCCCGCTTCGTCGGACGGGGCGGGGAGAAGCTCGACGCCGCCCTCGAGCGCTTCGCCGTGCCCGTCGAGGGCCGCCGGTGCCTCGACGCCGGTGCGTCGACCGGCGGGTTCACCGACTGCCTGCTCCAGCGCGGCGCCCGGGAGGTGATCGCGCTCGACGTCGGCTACGGGCAGCTCCACGAGCGGCTCCGGGCCGACCCCCGCGTCGACGTCCGGGAGCGCACGAACGTCCGACACGTCCGGCCCGGCGACCTCGGCGCGCCCGTCGAGGTCGTGGTGGCCGACCTGTCGTTCATCTCGCTGCGGACCGTGCTGCCCTCGCTCCTGGCCCTGGCCGCGCCCGACGCGCACCTCGTGCTCCTGGTGAAGCCCCAGTTCGAGGCCGGCCGCGAGGAGGTGTCCCGGGGGCGGGGCGTGGTCACCGACCCCGGCACCTGGCGGCGCGTCCTCCACGAGGTCCTTGGCGCGCTCGTCGAGCACGGAGCCGCCATCATGGGGGTCATGGTGTCGCCCCTGACCGGCGCCGACGGCAACGTCGAGTTCCTGGTCCACGCAGCCACCGGCGCCGCCGCGCCGTCCGACCCGGCGCCGTGGGAGCCGCAGGTCGACGCCGCGGTGTCCGAGGCCCGGGAGCGCCGGTGAGCGCGATCGCGATGGTCCTGCACCGCGAGCGCGAGCAGGCCCGGATCCTGGCCAAGGAGCTCGCCACCTGGCTCGTCGCCGAGGGTCACGAGGTGCGGCTCCCGGAGAGCGACGCCGGCCTGGCTGGGCTCGAGGTGCACGCCTGGCCCGAGGAGGAGCTGGGGCACGGCCTCGACCTGGCCCTCAGCCTCGGCGGCGACGGCACCATGCTGCGCACGGTCAACCTCGTGGCCACCGGAGGTGCGCCCACCCTCGGCGTGAACGTCGGGCAGATGGGCTACCTCACCGACGTCGAACCCGACGACGCCCGGGACGCGGTCGAGCGCTTCCTCGCCGGCCAGGGCCAGATCGAGCGGCGCATGCTCCTCTCGGTCCGGGTCGAGCCCGCTGACGGCGCTGCGGTGGAGCACCTGGCGTTCAACGAGGTGGTGCTGGAGAAGACGCCCACGGGCCACACCGTCCGACTCAGCGTCTCCGTGGACGGGGAGTTCTTCACCACCTACGCCGCGGACGGGCTGATCGTGGCCACTCCCACGGGGTCGACGGCCTACTCGTTCTCGGCCCGGGGACCGATCGTGGCCCCCACCCACCGGTGCCAGCTCCTCACCCCGGTGGCCCCGCACATGCTCTTCGACCGCACGCTCGTGCTCGAGCCCGAGGCCCTCCTCCGGCTGACCGTGACCGGGCACCGGACCGCCACGCTGAACGTGGACGGGCGCAACCTCGGCGAGCTGGCCGAGGGCGACTCCGTGACCTGCACCGCCGCGTCCTACTCGGCCCACCTCGTCACCTTCGGGCCCCGGGACTTCCTCAAGATCCTGAAGACCAAGTTCGGCCTGAGCGATCGGTAGCGGGGGAGCAGTGCTGGAGGAGCTGGCCGTGCGCGATCTCGGGGTGATCGAGGACCTGCGCCTCGTGCTGCCTCCGGGCATGGTCGCGCTCACCGGCGAGACCGGCGCCGGCAAGACGCTCGTCGTCGACGCCATCGACCTGCTCGTCGGCGGACGAGCCGACCCCACCCTCGTGCGCGCTGGCGCCGACGAGGCCTGGGTCGAGGGGCGGTTCCGGCTGCCCGGCGACGGCCACGCCGACCGAGCGCACGACGACGACGAGGTCGTCCTCGCCCGGGCGATCCCCCGCAGCGGCCGCAGCCGGGCCTACGTCAACGGCCGGCTGGCCACCGTGGCCGAGCTGCGGAGCTGGGGCGAGCGGCTCGTCGACCTCCACGGGCAGCACGCGCACCAGTCCCTCCTCGGCACGGCCGTGCAGCGCGACGCGCTCGACCGCTTCGGGGGGATCGACCTCGAGCCGCTACGGGCGGCTCGGTCGGCGCGGCGCCAGATCGAAGCGCAGCTGGCCGCCCTCGGCGGCGACGAGCGGGCCCGGGCCCGCGAGCTCGACCTGCTGCGCTACCAGGTGGACGAGCTCACCCGAGCCGCGATCGCCGGTCCCGACGAGGACGACCTCCTCGACGCGGAGGAGAGCGCGCTGGCCGACGCGGTCGCCCACCAGGAGGCCGCCGCGGCCGCGGTCGCCGCGCTCACCGACGACGGCGGCGCCGCCGACGCGCTGGGCGCGGCGATCGCGGCCGTCGCCGGGCGGGCCCCGTTCGCCGACGTCGAGGCTCGCCTTCGGGCCGCGGCGGCCGAGCTGAGCGACCTCGCCGCCGACGTCCGGGTCGTCGGCGAGGGGATCACCGACGACCCGGAGCGGCTCGAGGCGGTGCGCACCCGCCGTCAGCTGCTCCACGACCTGCGCCGGAAGTACGGCGAGACGCTGGCCGACGTGCTCGCCTTCCAGGAGGAGGCGCAGGCCCGCCTGCGCGAGCTCGAGCAGCACGACCGCCGAGCCGCCGAGCTCGACGCCGCCCTCGCCGAGGCGGCGCGCGTCGAGGCCTCCGCCGCCGAGTCCGTCGCCGAGGCCCGCCGCCGGGCCGCAGGACCGCTCGCCAGCGCGGTCGAGGCGCACCTCGCCTCGCTGGCCATGCCCCGGGCCCGCCTCGAGGTCCGCGTCGACGGGCCGCCGCCCGGCGACGACGTCGCCCTCCTGCTCGCCGCCAACCCCGGGTCCCCGCCGCTGCCGCTGGCCAAGGTGGCCTCCGGCGGCGAGCTGGCCCGCACGATGCTCGCGCTGCGCCTCGTCCTGACCGCCGGTCCGCCCACCCTCGTGTTCGACGAGGTGGACGCCGGGATCGGCGGCGAGGCGGCGGTCGCCGTCGGCCGCGCCCTCGCGGCGCTGGGCGACGACCACCAGGTGCTCGTCGTCACCCACCTGCCCCAGGTGGCCGCCTTCGCCGGCGCCCACGTGCGCGTCAGCAAGCAGGTCGGCGAGGATCGCACCGTGGCCACGGTGGAGGTGCTCGACGACGACGGGCGGGTGGAGGAGCTGTCCCGCATGCTCTCGGGCCTCCCCGACAGCGCCACCGCCCGCCAGCACGCCCTCGAGCTGCTGGCCACCGTCGGCACCGAGCAGGGGCGCCGCTAGTGGCCCGCTCCTCGCGCGAGCCCGAGACCGTGACGGGCGTGGCGCGCGTCGACCGTCGCACCAAGCGGCTCGTGAAGCGGGTCCAGCCCGGCGAGATCATGATCATCGACCACGCGGACCTCGACCGCGTGGCGGCCGAGACGATCGTCGAGGCTCAGCCCGCCGCCGTCGTCAACGCCGCGCCGTCGATCACCGGCCGGTACCCGAACGTCGGCCCGCTGCTCGTCTCCGCGGCCGGCATCCCGCTCCTCGACGAGGTCGGCAGCGAGGTGCTCGACCGCATCTCGGAGGGGGACGTGGTGACGCTCGACGGCGACCGGCTCCTCCTCGGCGAGGCGGTCGTCGCCACCGGCGTCCGCCAGAGCATGCAGGACCTGGAGGCACGGCTCGAGGCGGCCCGCGAGTCGATGGGCGAGCAGCTCGAGCGGTTCGCCGAGAACACCCTCGAGTACCTCACCAAGGAGCGGCACCTGCTGCTCGACGACCCCGAGGTCCCCGACATCGGGATCGACATGCGCGGGCGCCACGTCCTCATCGTCGTGCGGGGCGCCGACTACAAGGAGGACCTCGAGACCCTCCACCGCAGCGGGTACCTCGCCGAGATGCGGCCGCTGCTCGTAGGGGTGGACGGCGGCGCCGACGCGCTCCTCGAGCTGGGTCGGGTCCCCGACGTGATCATCGGGGACATGGACTCCGTGTCCGAACGGGCCCTGCGCTCCGGGGCCAGGCTCGTCGTGCACGGCTACCGGGACGGGCGCGCCCCCGGCGCGGCCCGGCTCGAGGCGCTCGGGCTCGATCACGTCGTCTGGCCGGCCACCGGGACCAGCGAGGACATCGCGATGCTCCTCGCCTACGAGAAGGGGGCCGAGCTGATCGTGGCCGTGGGCACCCACTCCTCGATGGTCGAGTTCTTCGACAAGGGCCGGGCGGGCATGGCCTCCACGTTCCTCGTCCGCATGAAGGTCGGCCCCATCCTCGTCGATGCCAAGGGCGTGAGCCGCCTCTACCAGCACCGCATCCGCAAGGGCGACCTGGCCATGCTCGTCCTGTCCGCCGTGTTCACGCTGATCGTGATCACCCTCATCAGCGAGCCCGTCCGCCTCGTGCTGCGCGGCTACTGGCTCACCCTCACCTCGTAGGCACCCGTGATCAACCTCCGCTACCACATCGTCAGCCTCACCGCGGTCTTCCTCGCGCTCGGGATCGGGCTGACGCTCGGCTCGACGTTCCTCGACCGGGTCACCGTCGACACCCTGAAGAACCAGCTCGACACCGTGCAGGCCCGGGTCGACGAGACCGAGGCCGAGAACAGCAGCCTCCGGGACCGGCTGACGGCCCTCGAGGAGCGCGAGGCGGGGCTGATGGACGGCCTCGCCGAGCGGCTCGTCGCCGGGCACCTCGACGAGGTCCCGGTGCTCGTGGTCGCCGCCGCCGGCACCCCCGAGCCGCTCATCGACCGCACCCTCGCCGCCCTCACCGGCGCCGGCGCACAGCCGGTCGGCACCTGGGAGCTCACCGACCGGTGGGACCTCGACGACGAGGAGGAGATCCGGGACCTCAGCGACGTGCTCGACGTCCGCACCGACGACGCCGACCGCCTGCGCCGCAACGGCGCCATCCGGCTGGCCGACGCCATCGTCGAGGCCATCGAGCCCGACCCCGAGGCCACCGACGAGCCCGAGACCGGGGCCGACGCCGCCGGCGCGAGCTCAGGCGACGCCGCGGCGACCGCAGGCGAGGGGGTGGCGGCCGCCCAGGACGACGACACCGACCCGCTCGGCCCACCCCCGCCGGAGGGGGAGGAGGCCGAGGAGCCTCCGGCCCCACCGCCGACGGAGCCGGAGGCCGCCGCCGCGCTGGAGGCCGCCGGGTTCCTCGCCTACGACCACGTGCCCGACGGCGAGGACCGCGTCCTGCTCCCCACCGAGGGCCTGCGCGTCGTCGTGGTCGCCAGCACCCCCAGCTCCGGACCCGTCGACATGGCCCTGGCCCTCCTCGACGAGGTGACCGCCGAGGGCCCGGTCCCGGTCGTCGCCGCACAGGGCGCCGTCGAGGTGACCGACGAGGACGGCGACCTGCAGCCCGAGGCCGACCGCCGCACCGGCTTCGTCGGCCCCCTCCGCTCGGGAGAGCTGACCCGCGACCGCCTGTCCACGATCGACTCCCTCGACACGGCCGCCGGGCTCGCCGCCCTCGTCCTCGCCGTCGAGGACGCTGGCGAGCTGCGGCTCGGCCACTACGGCGTCGCGCCGGGCGCCTCGCACCTGCTGCCGGGCGCGGAACCACCCTCGTGACCGCGCCGGCCACCACGGCCCGGGCCGCGGTCGGCATGGGGGCCATCACGGCCGTCTCGCGGGTGATCGGGTTCGTGCGCGTCCTCGTCGTCGCCGGCGTCCTCGGCACGACCTACCTGGGCAACGCCTTCCAGGCCGCCAACTCCTTCTCGAACGTGCTCTTCGAGCTGCTGGCGGCCGGCGCGCTGTCGGCCGTGCTCGTCCCCGCCTTCGTCGAGCGCCTGGAGGAGGACGACGAGGCCGGCGCCGAGGCGGTCGCCGGCGGGGTGCTCGGCGCCGCGCTCGTCGTGCTCGGCACCGTGACCGTCGTCGGCATCGCCGCCAGCCCGCTGCTGGCCCGGCTCCTCACCCTCGGGGTCCCGGCCGAGGTGGCCGGGCCCCAGCGGGACCTCGTCACCTTCCTGCTCTGGTTCTTCATCCCGCAGGTGGTGCTCTACGCCGCCGGGACGGTCGCCACCGGCGTCCTCTACGCCAAGCGTCGCTTCGCGGTGACGGCGGCGGCGCCGATCGGCAACACCGTCGTCATGGTGGCCTGCCTGCTCGTGTTCCGGGCGGTGGCCGGCCCCGCCCCGGACCTGCCGCTCGGTGCGGTCGAGCGCTGGCTGCTCGTCGCCGCCGGCAGCGGCGGGGTGGTCGCCTTCGTCGGCACGCTGCTGTGGGCCCTCCGTCGCACGGGGTTCCGGCTGCGCCCCCGCTGGGCGTGGCAGGACCCGCGCGTCCGCGAGGCGCTCGCCCACTCCGGGTGGGGGGCGGTCCTGCACACGGGCGCCGGCCTGCTCCTCGGCGGCGCCATCGTTACCGGCTCCGCGGTCGAGGGCGGCGTCGTCGCCTACCAGGTCGCCTACGTCTTCTTCCTCGCGCCGTACGCCATCCTCGCCCAGCCGATCCACACGGCGATCCTCCCCGAGCTGGTGGCCGACGCCCGCTCGGGGGACCCGGACCGCTTCCCGGCGTCGGTGCGCTGGGCCTTGGAGCGGATGGCGGTCCTCGTGCTCCCCGTCTCCGCCGTGATCGTGGCCCTGGCGCTGCCGGCGATGCGGGCCGTCGCCTTCGGCGAGTCGGCCGACACCGGGGCCGGTCTGCTCGCCGCCGCGCTGGCCGCGATGGCGGTCGGGCTCCTCCCGTACAGCGCGTTCCTCCTCCTCGCCCGGGCCTGCTACGCCCTCGGCGACAGCCGCACCCCGGGGGTCGTGTCGGTCGTGTCGGCGCTGGGCGGCGTCGGGGTGATGGTCGTCGGCGCGCTCGTCACGAGCGGCGAGGCGCGGGTGGCGATGCTGGGCGCCGGCCACACCGTCGCCCACGCCGTCGCCGCCCTGTGGCTCTACGTCCGCCTCCGCCGCCGCACCGGAGGCGGGCTCATGCCCGCTGGCCTGGTGCGGATGACCGTGATCGCCGGTGGGGTGGGGGTCGCCACGTGGCTCGCCGGGCGGGTCCTGCTCGACGACGGCGGCGGGCGCCTGCAGGACCTCGTCGGCGTGGTGGGCCTGGCGCTGGCCGGCCTCGCGGCGATGGTCGCCCTGGCCCTGGCCGTCGGGCTGCGGTCCATGCTCACCGAGCGTCGGCCCACCCCGGCACCAGCAGCGGTGCAGGGGCCGGCGCCGGAGGGGCGGCCGTGAGGCGCTGGCTGGTGCCGGGCCTGGCGGTCGCGCTCGTCCTCGCCGTGGCCCTCGTCGACGGCACCCAGGCCCCGGGCCGCTCGATCGCGCCCGAGCCGGTCGAGCGCGTGCTCTTCGTGTCCCTGCCGGGCGTGGGCTGGGCGGACGTCGAGGCCGGCGACCTCCCGAACCTGGAGGCCTTCGCGTCCGAGGCCGCCGTCGGCCAGCTGGCCACCCGGGTCGGACGCCGGGGGGCCTCGCTCACCGACGCCTACCTCACCCTCGGGGCCGGGACCCGGTCGCTCGCCCCCGACCTCGACCCCGCGGTCGCCCTCGACCCCGAGGAGAGCTACGGCGGCGTCCGGACCACCGACATCCTCCTGCGCCGCATCGGGCGGGTCCCGGACGGGATCGCCTACCTGGCCGCAGGGGCGGCCCGGCAGCGGAACCTCGACGGCCCCTTCGGCGGGGAGCCCGGGCGGTTGGGGGAGGCGCTGGAGGCGGCGGGGGTCGGCCGCGCCGTCATCGCCAACGCCGACGCCGCGGAGGGGTTCCCCAGCGACGAGCCGCCGCCGGAGGGGGCCTACGGACGAGCGGCCGCGACCGTGCTCATGGGGCGAGAGGGCATCGTGCCCGGGGGCGCGGTGGGGCGGGGCCTGCTCGTCGACGACCCCACCGCGCCCTTCGGGCGCCGCCTCGACCCCGATGCCGTGCAGCGGGCCTTCGAGGCCGTCTGGGGAGCCGAGGACCGGCAGGTCGTGCTCGTCGAGGCGTCCGACCTGGCCCGAGCCAGCGCCTACGGGCCCCGAGCCACCCCCGCGCAGCGGCGCCGCCTCCGGGCCGACGCCCTCGACGCCGCCGACCGCCTCCTCGGCGACCTCGTGTCCCAGGTGGACCCGGCCACCACCGCCGTGCTCGTGCTGAGCCCGGTGGCCCCCGGTGGCGGACCCGACCTCGCGCTCGTCGCCCTGCGGGCCCCGAGCGTCTCCGGCGGCGTGCTGCGCTCGGCCACCACCCGCCGCGACGGCTACGTCCAGCTGGCCGACGTGGCTCCCACCGTGCTGCGGCTCCTCGGCGAGGAGGAGCCCGACGACATCGAGGGCCGGAGCTTCGAGGTCAGCGCTCGGGCCGCGGCGGGCCGGATCGGCGAGCTCGTCGACGAGGCCGCGGCCGCCGACTTCCGCGACTCGCTCATGCCGGTCGTCGTGCCCGGCGTCGTCGCCGTCCTCGCCCTCCTCGTCGCACTCCGGTGGTGGCGGGACCGCCTGCCCGTGTGGGCGTCCCGGGTCCTGGCGCCCCTGGCCCACGCCAGCCTCGGGGTCGTGCCGGCCACCTTCCTCGTCGCCCAGGTGCCCGCCGTCGTGGGCCGCACCGGGGCGTACCTCGGCGCCGTGGCGGCCGTCGCGGCCACCGTGGGCGCGGCGACGTGGGCGGTGGACCGTCGACGCCCCGGGCTGGGGGCGATCGCCGCGCTCGCGGTCATCGTCGGGCTCTTCGTCGTCGACGTGCTGGCGGGCGCCCCCCTGCAGGTGAACGCCGTGTTCGGGTACTCGGTGTCCGTCGCCGGGCGCTTCGCCGGCATCGGCAACCTCGCCTTCGCCCTCTTCGCCGCCGCGTCCGTCCTCCTCGCCGCGCTGGCTGCCGATCGGTGGGGAGCCCGGGCCGAGCCGGGTATCGCCGCGCTGCTGCTGGTGGTCGTCCTGGTCGAGGGGCTCCCGATGCTCGGCGCCGACGTCGGCGGGGTGGTCTCCACGGTCACGGCCTTCGTCCTCGTGGCCCTCGTGCTGCGCGGCGTCCGGCTCCGCCTCCGGCACCTCCTCGGCGCCCTCGGCGCGGCGGGGGCTGCGGTGCTCGTGTTCGCGCTCGTCGACTCACTGCGGCCGCCGGGGGAGCGGACCCACCTGTCCCGCCTCGCCGACCACCTCGGCGCGGGGCGACTCGGCTCGTTCGCGAGCACGATGACCCGTCGCCTGCAGGCCAGCTTCGGTGACGCCGACGCCGCCGCGTGGCTCCTGGTGCTCGGCCTCGTGGTGGTCGTCGCGGGGTACGTCGTGCTCGTCGGGCGCGGCCACCTCGGTCCCGTGGCGGCGGGGGCGTCCGGGCGGCGACCGGCGTGGCTCGAGGGACCCGCCAGCACCGCGGCCCTCGTCGGGCTCCTCGTCCTCGCGCTCGTGGGGCTCGTCGCCAACGACTCGTCGATCGCCGTCCCGGCCACGATGCTGATCGTCGTGGCTCCCATCGCCGTGCTGCGCTCCCAGGCGCCGGTGCCGACGTGACCGTCCTCGCCGCCCTCGTCGCCGGCTTCGTCGCCGCTGCCCTGCTCCAGCGGACGATGCGCGGCACCCTCGCCCACCCGGTGCTGGCTCGGGAGAACTACCGCGGCCACGCCCTGCCCACCGCCGCCGGCTTCGTGCTCGTCGCCGCGGTCGTCGCCGTCGACGGTGGGCGAGCCGTGCTCGGCCTCCTCGGTGCGGGCGACGCCGCCACCGCCCCGGCCCGGCTCCTCGTCCTGGCCGCCGTGGTCGCCTTCGGGTTCCTCGGGCTCCTCGACGACCTGCTCGGCGACGCCTACGACCGGGGCCTCTCGGGGCACCTCCGAGCCGCCGTGCGCGGTCGGGTCACCACCGGGTTCGTGAAGCTCGGCGGCGGCACCGCGGTGGCCCTCGTGCTCGCCGGCACGTGGGTCGGGGACCGGCCCCTGCGGGTCGTCGTCGACGGCGCGATGATCGCGCTCGCTGCCAACGTGGGCAACCTCCTCGACCGCGCCCCGGGCCGCACCACCAAGTGGGGGCTCCTCGGCGGCGCGGCGGTGCTCGCCGTCGCCGGGTCGTCCGCCGCTGGCGTCGCCCTGGCCGTGGTCCTCGGGGCGGCTGCCGCCCTGCTCGCCCCCGACCTGCGGGAGGAGCTCATGCTCGGCGACACCGGCGCCAATGCCCTCGGTGCCGCGATCGGGGTGGCTACCGTCATCGAGGCGCCGCCCGCGGCCCGCAGCGCGGTGGCCGCCGCCCTCTTCGCCCTCACCCTCCTCTCCGAGGTCGTGTCCTTCTCCCGCATCATCGACGCCGTGCCCCCGCTGCGCTGGTTCGACCGCCTCGGCCGCCGGAGCGACCCGTGAGGGTGCTCCGAGCCCTCCTCGCGTCCGCGGTGCTCGTCGCCGCGCTCGCCACCGGGATCGCCGTCGCCGGGCCCGCTCGTGCGGCGGGGGAGCCCGCCCGCCGCACGATGGTGATCTCGCTGCCCGGCCTCACCTGGGCCGACGTCGAGCGCCACTCCCTGCCCAACCTGGAGGCCCTCCTCGAGCAGAGCGCGCTGGCCGACCTCGCTCCTCGGGGCGTCTCCCCTCGCTCGGGGCCCGGTGACGCCTACCTGACGATCTCCGCCGGATCGCGGGCCACCACCGAGCGGACGACGGACGGGCAGGTCCTCGCCCTCGAGGAGCACAGCTCGGGCTCGGCGGCGGGGGAGATCTTCACCCGTCGCACCGGCCTCACCCCCGACGGCGCCTACGTGTCCCTGTCGTGGCCGTCGCTGCTGCGCCGCAACGCCCGCCAGCCCTACGACGCGGTGCTCGGGCTCCTCGCGGAGACGCTGCGCGACGCGGGGATCCCGATCGCCGCGATCGGCAACGCGGACGGCACCGACACCATCGGGGCATCCTTCGAGCGTCAGGTCGGCCTCGTGGCCGCCGACCGCGACGGCGTCGTGGCCGACGGCGCGCTGCGAGACGACCTCCTCGTCGCCGACGCCGCCCATCCCTTCGGCGTGCGCCTCGACCAGGCCCGGGTCCTCGACGAGGTCCGCTCCCGCTGGCACGGCACCGACGATCGGCAGGTCCTCGTCGTCGAGGCCTCCGACCTGGCCCGCACGATGCGCTACCGCAGCGCGGTCGACGCCGGCCGCTACAACGTCCTGTGGGCCAACGCCCTCGTCGAGGCCGACGACCTCGTCGGACGCCTGCTCGCCGAGGTCGACCTCGAGCGCGACGCCGTCCTCGTCCTCGCTCCCTACAACCTGCCCGGCGACCGCGACCTCACCGCGATCGGGCTCGCCGGCCCGGGCGTGCGCCCCGGCTACCTGCGCTCCGCGTCCACCCAGCGGTCCGGCTTCCTCACCCTCGTCGACGTCGGCCCGACGATCCTGTCGCAGCTCGGGGTGCCGCGGCCGCTCGGCATGGAGGGCCGGCCGGCCGAGGTGGTCGCCGACGGCGCGTCCCTGGAGGCGCGCGTGGACCGGCTCGTCTCGCTGAACGCCGCGTCTCGCTTCCGAGAGCGCCTCCTCGTCCCCACGACGGCCGCCGCGGTCATCAGCATGGCCCTGCTCCTCGCCGTGGCCGTCGTCCTCCACGTGAGCGGCCGAGCCTGGCCCTGGCGGCGCTGGCTCGGCTTCGGGGCGCTCACCGTCCTCGCACTGCTCCCGTGGTCGTACCTGGCCCGCGGGTTCCCGCTCCAGGACCTCGGGATCGGCTTCTACTGGGCGTTCACCACGCTGGGCGCCGCGGTCACCGCGGCGGTCGCGGTGCTGCTCGGCCGCCGCCTCGACCGGCCCCGCCTGCCGCTCGTCCTGATCCTGGCGCTCATGGTGCTCGTCCTGGTCGGCGACGTCACGACCGGGTCCCGCCTCAGCCTCAGCGCCGCGTTCGGCTACTCGCCGACCGGCAACTCCCGCCTCTACGGGATTAGCAACTACTCCTACGGGCAGCTCGCGGCCGCCGCATCGCTCCTCGCGGCCTTCCTCGTCGATGCCCGACCCGACCGGCGGGGCCGGGCCGGCGCGGTGGCGCTGCTGGTCGCCGTGCTCGTCGTGCTCGGGGTCCCGAAGTGGGGCTCCGACGTGGGCGGCGTGCTGGCCTTCACCCCCGCCATCTTGGTGTTCGCCTCCGTGCTGTGGCGCTGGCGGGTGCGGCTGCGCACCGTGCTCGTCGCCGGGGTCGCCACCGCCGCCGCCATCGCCGCGTTCGGGTTCCTCGACCTGGCTCGGCCTCCGGAGGAGCGAGCCCACCTGGGCCGGCTCTTCGAGCGGGTCGGGGACGAGGGGGTCGGCCCCCTGTTCTCGATCATGGAGCGCAAGCTGCTCGCCAACCTGCGGGTGTCGACCTCGTCGCTGTGGGTCGTGGCGATCCCGCTGGCCCTCGCCTTCTGGCTCTACCTCACGCGCGGGCCCCGGCGCCCGATGCAGCGGCTCTGGTCGGCGCACCCGACGCTGCGCGCCGGCCTCGCCTGCGCCACCGTCGGCGCGGTGCTGGGCAGCCTCGTCAACGACAGCGGCGCGATCGTGGGGGGCGTGGCGTCGCTCGTCCTGGCCGGATCCCTCCTCGTGCTGCTCCTCACCGACGCCACGGCACCCGCCGACGCGGGGGACCCCGCGGAGGCCGCGCCGTGAGCGACCGGACCGACCTCGTGGTCGACGGGCCCGACGCCGGCGCGCCGGTCGGCGGCCGCCGCCTCGTCGCCGTCGCCCTCGCGCTGCTGATCCTCGCCGGCGGCATCGGGTTCGAGGCGTGGCCGCTCACCGCCTGGCGCCTCTTCAGCCTCGCCCGCGGCGAGCAGCAGACGGCGTGGGTGGTGCACGCCACCACCGCGGCGGGAGAGGAGCGCCCGGTGAGCTTCGAGGAGCTGCCGTTGCGGTACCGGCACGCGGCGTGGCCGATCGCCGAGCTGCCCCGGGCCGGCGAGGCCCGGCGCGAAGCGGTCTGCCAGGCGCTGCTCGAGCCGACCCGCGAGATGGTGCCGGACCTCGTCGCGCTCCACCTCGTCCGGGACCGGCAGCGCCTCGTCCACGAGGCAGGGGAGTGGGTGGTCATCCACGATCCCGAGGTGCTCCACACCTGCGAGGTGCCCGGGTGAGCCGGCTGCGGACGGCGCTCGACGACCTGTGCTTCGGGGCCGAGCCGGGCCGGCGGGTCCTGTTCGTGCAGACGGCGCTGGCGCTCCTGATCGGGGCCCGCGTCGCCCTCGGCAGCTACCGCCAGCTGGCCGACACCCCCGACGCGCTCTTCGAGCCGGTCCCGATCCTCGCGTGGGCGCCGTCGATGCCGCCGGCGTGGGGCTTCGTGGCCCTCCAGGTCGTCGGCACCGTCGCGGCCCTGGCCGCCGCCGCCCGCCGCTGGCCGCGGGTCATGTTCGCGCTGGCGTGGCTCTGCTACCTCGTGCTCGCCGGGCTGCGGGGCAGCCGGGGCAAGGTCCTGCACAACGACCTGCTGCTCCTGTGGACCGCGGTCCCGTTCCTGCTGGCGCCGGTCCGGCTGCGCTGGGACCAGCGCGAGCCCCGCCGCGACCACGGCTGGCCGCTGCGAGCCGCCTGGGTGATCGCCGCGCTGATCTACTTCTTCGCCGGCTACCACAAGCTGCGCCGGTCCGGGCTGGACTGGGCGATCGGGGAGAACGTCCGGTACGTGATGCTCTGGGGCCCGAGCGTCGGTGCGGCCAAGTGGGACGCCATGGCCACCTGGATCGGGGAGCACCTCTGGGCGTCGCGGGCCACGGGGGCGTTCATCCTGGCCTTCGAGCTGACCTTCCCGGTCGTCCTCGTGACGCGCGCCCTGCAGGTGCCGTACGCGCTCGTGGCGGTGGCCCTCCACGTCACGACGTTCCTCTTCCTCGGCCTCGACTACTGGGCCTGGGCGCTGACCGTGCTCGTCCTGTTCGTCGACTGGCCCGGCCTCGTCGACCGGGTGCGCCAGCCGGAGGTGGCCCCGAGGTAGGGTGTTCTCCCGTGGTCGCGTCGCTCGTTCCGCCCATGGGAGGCCCCCGATGACCAAGCACATCTTCGTCACGGGGGGCGTGGCCTCGTCGCTGGGGAAGGGGATCACCGCCTCGTCCCTCGGTCGGCTGCTCAAGGCGCGTGGCCTGCGGGTCACGATGCAGAAGCTCGACCCGTACATCAACGTCGACCCCGGCACGATGAACCCGTTCGAGCACGGCGAGGTGTTCATCACCGACGACGGCGGTGAGACCGACCTCGACCTCGGGCACTACGAGCGGTTCATCGACGAGAGCCTCACGCGGGACTCGAACGCCACCACCGGCTCCATCTACAGCGCCGTGCTCGCGGCGGAGCGCCGGGGCGACTACCTGGGCAAGACGGTCCAGGTCATCCCCCACATCACCGACGAGATCAAGCGCCGCATCGGCCGCCTCGCCACCGACGCCGTGGACGTCGTCATCACCGAGGTGGGCGGCACCGTGGGCGACATCGAGATCCTCCCGTTCCTCGAGGCGATCCGCCAGGTGCGCCTCGACGTGGGCCGCGACAACGTGTGCTACGTCCACGTGACGCTGGCGCCGCGGATCGTCAACGAGCAGAAGACCAAGCCCACCCAGCACTCGGTCACCGAGCTGCGAGGCCGGGGCATCCAGCCCGACGTGATCGTCGTGCGCAGCGACCAGCCCCTCGCCGAGGACCTGCGCCGCAAGATCTCCAACCTCTGCGACGTCCCCATCCAGGGGGTCATCAACGCCGCGGACGCCGACAACCTCTACGAGATCCCGCTCGTGCTCCACGAGGAGGGCCTCGACACCGTCGTGTGCGACCTGCTCCGCCTCGACGTCGACGAGCCGGACCTCTCCGAGTGGGAGGTGCTCGTCGACCGCATCGAGTCCGCCGACCGCAAGGTGCGGGTGGGGATCATCGGCAAGTACGTGAGCCTGCAGGACGCCTACCTGTCGGTGGTCGAGGCCTTGAAGCACGGCGGCTTCCACCACGGCGCCCAGGTCGAGATCGACTGGATCCAGGCCGAGGACGTGGAGGGCCTGCTGGCGGCCGGGCGGCTCCGCGAGCTCGACGGCATCGTCATCCCGGGCGGCTTCGGCGAGCGGGGCACCGAGGGCAAGATCGCCGCCGCCGGCTACGCCCGCGAGGAGGGGATCCCCTGCCTCGGGCTGTGCCTCGGCATGCAGATGATGACCGTCGAGTACGCCCGCAACGTGCTCGGCCTCGCCGGCGCCAACTCGAGCGAGCTCGACCCCACCACGCCGCACCCGGTCATCGACCTGATGGAGACCCAGCGGGGCGTCACCGACCTCGGCGGCACGATGCGCCTCGGCGCGTACGTCGCCCAGCTGGCCGAGGGCTCGAAGGTGGCCGAGGCGTACGGCGCCACCGTCGTGTCCGAGCGGCACCGCCACCGCTACGAGTTCAACCCCTCCTACCGGTCCCGCTTCGACGACGGCGACTTCTGGTGCTCCGGCACCTCGCCCGACGGGCGGCTCGTCGAGTTCATCGAGCTGCGCAGCCACCCGTTCTGGGTCGGGACCCAGGCCCACCCGGAGCTGAAGAGCCGCCCCACCCGCCCGGCACCGCTGTTCCGGGAGCTGGTCGCCGCTGCCCTGGCCCGCGCCGAGGGCCGGGCCCCGCACCTCTTCGACCTCGCCGACGAGCACTCCACCGCGGTCGCCAGCTGACGTGGGCGGCTTCACGCCCCTCGGCGAGGTCGAGCAGCACCGCGGCTTCCGCTTCACCGTGCACCGGGCCCGGTTCCGGGGCCCGGACGGCATCGAGCTCGAGCGCGACGTCGTGCGCCACCCCGGGGCGGTCGCCGTGCTCCCGCTCCACGAGGACGGCACGGTCACGCTCGTGCGCCAGTACCGGGCCGCGCTCGACGCGCACCTCTGGGAGCTGCCGGCGGGGGTCCGGGACGTGGCCGGCGAGCCCGACGAGGTCACCGCGCAGCGAGAGCTCCAGGAGGAGGTGGGCCTGGCCGCCGGGCGCCTCGTGCCTCTCGCCCGCTTCCACAACTCACCCGGGTTCAGCGACGAGGAGGTGCAGGTCTTCCTGGCCACCGACCTGACCGAGGTCGGCCGGACCCCCCACGGCGTCGAGGAGCAGGAGATGGAGATCGCCCGCCTGCCCCTCGACGAGGTCGTGGCCATGGTCGACGACGGCCGGATCACCGACGCCAAGACGATCATCGGCGTGCGGGCGCTCGTCGCCCGCGACGGCGGGCGGGAGCCGACGGCAGGTGGCGACCGCGCCTGACGCCGCGCCCCGGCCCCTGCCGCCGGAGGTCGAGGACCTGCTGCTGTGGCTGGCCGCCGAGCAGGGGCGGGCCCCGGCCACGCTGGCCGCCTACCGCCGCGACCTCCAGGCCTACTGCGACTGGCTGGCCGAGCGGGGCACGAGCGTCCTGGACGTCGAGGAGGCCGACGTCGTGGCCTGGATCGGCGAGCTGCGGGCCCAGGGCCTGGCCCCCGCGTCGGTGGCCCGGCGACTCGTCCCGGTCCGGGGCCTGCACCGGTTCCTCGCCGCCGAGGGTCGCATCCCCGCGGATCCGAGCGCCGGCGTCGACAAGCCGCGCGTGCCGCGCGGCCTCCCGAAGGCGCTGACCGAGGAGGAGGTGGCCCGGCTGCTGGCCGCGCCGACCGGCGACGACCCCCTGGCCCGGCGGGACCGGGCGCTGCTCGAGCTGCTCTACGGCACCGGGGCCCGGGTGTCGGAGGCCGTCGGGCTGTCCCTTGGCGACCTCGACC
>Ga0180217_1001580_pt1 | contig 24197 bp, 11 predicted proteins | sample eDN3rd37CBELigOP_FD_128521 | JGI IMG/M metagenome (GOLD analysis project Ga0180217, IMG submission 128521) | Enriched Organic Plus compost microbial communities from Emeryville, California, USA - eDNA 3rd pass 37_C BE-Lig OP (version 2) (version 2) ... | reverse complement strand
CAAGAAAGCAGCTGAGGAGGCAGCAGCCAAGAAAGCAGCTGAGGAGGCAGCAGCCAAGAAAGCAGCTGAGGAGGCAGCAGCCAAGAAAGCAGCTGAGGAGGCAGCAGCCAAGAAAGCAGCTGAAGAGGCAGCAGCCAAGAAAGCAGCTGAGGAGGCAGCAGCCAAGAAAGCAGCTGAAGAGGCAGCAGCAAAGAAGAACGACGACTTAGACCTGGACGATGATATTGATTTAGATACCGATCTTGGTACACACTCCAAGCCGACAATTAATGCCGAATCCAGAACCAAGTCCACATCGGCGTCCATAAGCAAAGCAGCGGATCTCGGTGTGAGCCTAGACGACGACTTAGACCTGGATGAGGATCTGGACTCGAAACCCAAACCCACACCAGCACCAGCGCCTACAGTCAAGACTGAGACATCCTCAACAGCACAGCCCACAACAATGCAGCCGACTTTAACACTCTCTTCTCAACCCGTCATTCCTGACGATCTGGATGATGACCTCGATTTGGACACTGATCTGGGTTCTAGCAAACCTGTCGCAAAACCGATACCACCTTCGACAACAACTACAACCCAAGCGACCTTATCTGTTACGTCGTCGGCAATAGCGTCAAAGCCAGCCAACGATGACGAAGATGAACTCGATCTCGACTTGTGAATTTGACTGAAATCCGATTGTGTCCCACACCTCGCACACGGCATAGTTCTCGATTCATGTACACACATTCAATCGTATAGACGATGTGCTGAACTGAATCTGTAACAGGCATTCTAGAATACATTTGCTTTTATTAGTGTACATTATTCAACACGCGTTGAGCGACTTGGCTTAATCGTAGCTATCAACCTCAGATCCAGAATCGGACACGTCTGGCTCTTCGATAGGAACTGAGGCATCATGTGCCAGTGAGCCCTCCTCGAAAGGATTTGGATACAGGCCAAGACTCATGAGAACGCATGCTAGCACATGCGCTTGTGCGGGTGGCAACGACTTGGACAAACGTTGGAGCAAGACATGACGGTGCACAGCACGACGAATCGTAATCGCTGCCGCTTTGGTGCGCTCACGAAGATCTCTGAGTGCCATTCGTTGTCTGTGCTTACGGAACCAGGCCTGAATTCGAAGGACAGCAAAGAAACGAGCTCGTCGCTCCTGAGCTGCTTGACGAGCACGTTCCTCTAACTCAGCGACATTACGATCGTGTTGGGCAAGTAGGTTGCGAAGCCGCACAAATGAATGAAGTCGCATGAATTCCAGGGCGGCAACAAGCTGTGCCCTGGTCCTAATGATGCCCTGCCCTCCGCGCGCATTCGATCTCCATGCAATCTGAATGAATCTAACGAGGTTGGACACATATTCGGCACGCTCCTTTTGCATAATCGCCTTACTCTTCGCAAGTTTACGCGCCAAATACCCACGGAAGGCAGCTTGAATTCGCGTTGCCATAACTGATGCGTTGGCAGCGGAGATGTTGTGGTGCTTGAGCACTGCCAAGAATCTTCGTGCACGATAACCGCGCCAAAGGGCCTGAATTTTCACCGCAGCCTGGATCTGCTTCTGTTTGCGGCGATTGAGCCAGGCACGGATATGCTTTTGCAAAACCAATGTCGCCATAAGTCGTTTGCGCATGTACGCTTTGCGTCTGGTGTTGGCTAGGAAACGCCTGAATGCACGCTGCACAACCAAGACAGATTGAGTTAGCTTCATTGCCTGGGGCGGGTAGTGAGACCAGCTACGCAGTTTTGGTGCACGCATGGCGGCCTCGAATTGTGACTTCGGATCGCGGTTTTGAAGCATTAGATCCTTCACAATATTCGCGAATTTCATACCACCCTGGCTGCTCGATGACAGCGATGCACTGGAATTCGCTGACGATTCACTGGGATTCATTCTCGCGATCTTCGTTAGCGTTGTAGGCGCTCGGGTTGTGGCTAGTCTGGCATTCATTGCTGCCGCCTCATTCTTCGCGATAGTTTCTGTAACTTCTAACTCCTTACGCAGGGCGGGCACGGCGGATGCGTTGAAAGAGGCTGCTAAAGAACGTAGACGTGCTTCGGATTGGCTACCAGGGGGCTGACTTGCGGCATCTGCGGCGCATACACGAAGGTATCGCGGCGGGAACTGAACAAACGGGAATGCACCAAAGTTCACAGAGAGTGCCGGGCCATTTGCAGCGCTCCAGAAATCAGTAGTCGTTGCGCCGGATAAGCCATCTGGGACAGTAGGCAATTCGTCCGATTTACCTGCAATATATTTCGCCGCTTGTTCTATCGGTCTGGGAGTGGGCGACATCGCTGTTACGCGTGGGCGCGTGACCAGCTCGCTCGGGGCTGGAGATTCGTTAGGAGATGAGATTGAGGCATTCGTGGAACTGGGCGAGCCCTCGGCGCCGTCAGGACTGGGCGACTGCTGGACCGGGGACAAGGACGTGGCACCAGTGGAGGCACCGGATGCTCCGGTCGACGCAGCAAGAGCCATTGCACGAAGTTCGTCTCGTTTTGCTTTAATCTCTTCGGCTTCACGAAGGAGAGCAGCTTTTCTCCATCGATTCCGTTCCGTGGCATCGTTTTCAGATCCAACAAGCTGTCCTTTAACTTGTCGCATCGTAGAGTCCAAGTCACTGAGAGTATACTCCTTTCGCGACTGCGACGTCGAGGGAGACGAGGGAGTCATTGATGACACCTCCCCTTGACCTCTTGCGCGTGTGCCGAGTCGAGAGTCTGAAGACGAGTTGACAGGAGATTTGCTACCGAACTTCCCGCCGTTGTGGTCAGCAAGCCATTCGATGGCAAGTGCACCGAGCAAACGAGCCGTAGTTGCTGGCATTCGTAATGTACTTCCGAACTTCACGACCGGCACCACGATACCATTTTGCTGTGAAGGCTTATTCAAGCCAGCAACTTGCTCAATAAACCTGCGTATTCCATCCATCGAAAGGTTGCCAATGAAATCCACATTCCGGGCCAGAGTTCGGAATGAGTGAGGAGTTAGGTTCAACGTGGTGCTATCGTCCTGTGCTGTAACCCCTGTTGGGGTGACAAACGTCACCTCAGAACTTAGACCACGCGCAGTATCCGCTCGGTTTTCGCGTTTGGCATAGAAAAGAGTATTTTTCAACGCCTGGGCAAACGTGGCTACGTCGCTCAGACCACCACGCGGTTCAAGTGATGTGGTGACGGTTGACATACCCAATCTTGAGGTCTGGCCGTCATTGATAGGACCGGACTTGTTATCAAGACTCTTCATACTCCCTTCCCCAAAGAGCGACATTAACAACTCAGCGCCAGCAGTCGTATAAACGAGCGGCGAGGCCGGACATTCGAGAAAGGGATTTCGGAATAGCGATGCAGATGTAGTCACGTGATGCTTTGCGGCGCGCGCCATCGCTTGCTGCTGGCTGGCTGAGGACGCGTTGGTCGGCGAACGCGGCCCCCCTGACAACGAACTGTAGGTTGTCTCAGGAGTGCTACTGAATTGTGGCAAGCCACGCCCAAGCAACGCAATGGTTGGTGTAAGCGATTGACTTTTGATCAACTTACTCTGAACCTCTTGCTGCGAAGCAGACCAGAGGGGCACCCGTGCTCCAAAGATCGGATACAACGGGATGGCACCATCGACGGACAGGTAAATTACTCCCTCGTGGACGTCAATCATGAGTCCGATGACCTGAGCGGTGTTCAGCTGGGGGATCTCGTTATACCGTTCACTATACACGGTTTGTAATCCTGAGGAGTCCAATTTGAGTGACCGGCGAAGCATGCGTATGCGACGGCGCTGCCTTTGAAGGATCGCATTCGTTTTCTCGCTTCTCGCTTCGCTGTTTGGCGAGTAATTCCCAAGCGCTGAGTATGGGCGGTCTGGATCCCCAACGTTGGGACCATCGCCCTCTCCAAGGTCGTTCTGGTCATCCGTTAGCTCTGCCTCCTCCTCATAAGAGTCATCATCGCTCTCTACATCCAAGTCTGGATCATCCAGGTAGTATTCATCTCCTGACGAAGCAGATTCAACGTCTTCAGCATCTTCAACCTGCGCTGATTCCTCGGTTTGAATTCGGAGATGAGGCCGTCGTCCCTTCGAGTCATTCAACTCCACGGAACTTGATTCATATGAGTGTTTGGTACGAGACTTCTCTTGCTTGCGACGCCTTCGTCGAAGTTCGGCAGCTGCGCGCTTCCGCTGGAGGCGAGCGGCAACTACAGGATGAAGGCCAGTATGAAGCCGTGACTTTGAAGAGGATGGGTCTGGCAAGGGATTACTACCGGGTGTGGGATCGGGTACCACAGATCCAGTTCGGCGAGAGGCCGAATTGAATGATCCCAACACTAAGGGAAGGTAATGGCCGTTAAAGACCAGACTTCCATCCGAGCATATTGCCATTCCTTTGCAGAGCGCGGTTGAGGTGAAGCTAAATGGTGGTGATTCATGAATCGGTGCCTTGGCAAATCCAACCATCCAAATATCGTTAGGACTGTGAACGTTCACCTCGTAGTAGAACTTGCTCCAGTTGGAAAGTAGTTGTTTCTGATCTCCAAGGAGGATTCGTGCTGCTAGGACGGCCTGGGCATGAAGTGCGATGGAGCTGTGTGTGTTTGATTCGCTTGCGGAACTAAGTCCCCTGTTAGATGGATTCATGGAAAAGGGGTCAAAACGAGATCTGGACGACGAAAGGGAGTTACTTTCACTAATACTGCCGCGTGATCTCGAACCAAGCCCATAGCTGTGTTGCTCAGTTTGACTTACAACAAGAGGCCGCTGAGGTGGCGCTTCCATGGAGTCACGTCGCTTGGCAGCTTCTTCCTCAGCTTTCACCGCAGTAGCTACAGTTTCAAGTGCTTCTGCCGCAACTAGGAATCGCGCACGCTTCAGTCTACGCAAGACCCTACGCAGCCGTATAGAGATGGGCAGTCCTGCGGCGGCTCTACCAATAAGCTTTAAGTGCTTGTGCAGTACGTTGATAATTGACTGCTTAAAGGCATCTGGTGAGGGGGGATTGGGCGGCTGAGGAGGGTTGACCCGCGGAGTAGACTCTGCTGCATGCTTCGCGGTATTTCGGTTTGTTTGTGCCTGCTTTGAGTTTGCCTGATACTCTTCATACAGTGCAAGCTGTCTCTCATAAGCTCGGTATTCTTCCATGTACCGCTCTCGATAGTGCTGTTCCAGTGTTTCTGCCTTGTGCTCGGCTGTAATTCTCACATTCGAGAGGAAAAGCTCGATGAGATCCAGTACCTGCGCGACCGTAAACGTCTTGTCTAATCGATCGCTGATCCACTCCGTCGGTATTAGCACAGAAGCGTTCATATTGTTCGAAGGATCGTTCGCCATGCTGGCACCAGGACGACTTCCAGGTACAGTGACATCATCGTCGACCACGTCTTCTTCCAGCGGCAACGCGCTTGCGTGATTGGATGTCACACTGCTTGAAACCAGCAGCGCTGAGCGAGCGGCTATCGTCCTCTGTGCGAGCGCAGGTCCTGTTGCCGTCCCACAGATTCTCAATAAAGTGCGCCGGGCGATGTCCTCTGCTGTCGGTACAGAGCTCGCCTCAGTCCACCAGAGATCCGCATGTAGCGGTCGTTTCATAACTTTAGCTAGACGAGACGCCTGAACATGGTTAGGAGACTTAGAATCGAGGACTGGAGTAGCGGTCTTGACGGGCACACCCGCATTTGTATAGCTAACGAGCGGAGTCGGGTAAGTCGTAATCAAGGCATCAGCCAGTTCACTAGCACCTTTAAGTCCGAATGAGGCATGCGCAAGCTCAGGCGCTTCTGACGTCGTATTGTTGTAGCCTCCGGATGCAATCCTTCTATGCCCCTCTCGAGGTGAGAATACCCTGCTCCTTGACAAGGAACTAGGCCGATTGAGTTTGGGAAGGGAAGCGCCGTCCTCCTCCTTGCCTTTAGCATCCACAGCCTCGGGCAGGTTCTCAGCCTCGTTGTCGCTATCAGATTCTTCGGCACCCATCTCAAGGAGGTTGGACAACTCGCTACCGACAAACTTTCCACTAGTGTCCTGCGAAATTCGTGTTGTAAAGATAACGTCCTGCGTGACATCCTGTAGTGTGTAGTTGGCTTGCTTTTTTAAGATTCGTGGAGCAAAGTTAGCAAACACATATCCCCACATTGGAAGCTCCATAGGAGGGGCAATGTGTGTGATGGTATGACCGTGGAGAGGAACGTGAAGCAAGACGGACGCGAGGTAAGGATCGAAACGCAATCTGGAGACCTCCAACTTCAGCGCCGACGCCGATACAAACCGGCGTGCGGGTGGAATCAATTCACCATCTAGCAGGCGCCTACGCACCATCACGTCGAATTCACCGGGACTCCCACTCGAATTGCCATTACGCGTGGCGTGAAGGTGCAGCGACTGCAACAACAGCCGATCTGCTTGTGTGAAAGATTGTGGTAAGTCATGAACTATCGCACCGATTTGAGATTCAACTGACAACTTCGACTGCTTACCGAATGCACCTGTGAGCTTGGCGGCACTAAGCTCGTACAATCGACGAGCTCGTTTGAGTGAGGTCATGGTGGGTCTTGACAGCTGGTGCGCAACAAGTTTTGTAGTGGCACTCGTATCAGCCGCGCTGGGTGTGGAGGACTCCGAGGAGCCGTTTCTACCGATGGATCCAGGCGTCATTGCCGGTGATGCTGTGGCCGAGACAGGTTGAGCTAGATTTTTTGGAGTGGCCACGACAGGAGATGCCTTTGCAACTGCATCGGCCGCTAGTTCTGCGACTCTGCGGGTCTGTGATGTGATGTCTGCAAGATCTTGAAGGAAAGGCGTGGGCTCTTCGTCAGCTGTCATATCGAGGGCAAATCTTCGATGAGCCATAGAGGACACTAACTGGTCCACTTGACGAGAAACAAGAGCCCCATAGTGAGCAAAAAGAGCCGCTGTAGTACGATGCTCTGCCATAGATGCCTGAGCCTGTCGTTGCCTGCTTTTCCACAGCTCGTCCAACAATAGTTCCCGCTGTTCATCTAGGACCTGCATTCGGGCATTGTCTTGCTTCAGTAGAGTGGTTTGTCGCAGTCGCTTCGCACGAGCACGCACCGATGGCACAAGGAGAGAGGCGATTGCATCCAGTGACGTGGCCTCGGCTTCGAGCCTCACGGCGATTCGTTCGGTTGTGCTTTCTAAACCTTCGATTTGGTCGGCCAGATGTCCTCTCCTGCGTTCTCGTCGTTGGAGCAAGTGATGCGTGAATTCATCTGTCCATGCAGCAGTCTGCGACAGCAGTCGGTTCAATGCAATCGCACGTTGAACATCGATGTGATTGTACGCGCCACCGCCCTTCCAAAAGCCTTCAAAGCCACCTAATTCTGCGGCGGCTGCCATCGAGAGGTTTTTACCGCCTTTGTCTAGCGTACCATCACTTTTTATCCATCCGAATGTGTCGGTCTCATCCGATCTCAAACCAGCTCCGTGTGCCCCGATCTGACCTTCTACTCTCAAACTCAGGCCGATAGGAAAAGCATGTCGAGGTGGCGTAGGGATACCAAATGGTGCACCCTTATCGTCATCTTGAGACTGCGACTTAGCGCTTCCGGCTTTAGTTGGGTCCGTTTGTGATTCGCTGGGAACTTCCCGGCCCTCATTGTCCTTGGTCTTCAGTGAGCCGCTATCATTCGATGATGTCGATGAAGACTGGGCTGAGTTATCTGTTGACTTGCCGTTCTGGACATCGACACTCTCAGTTACTCCACTCCTTGTTTGAGATGAGGAGTCTTGCTCTAGTTGGACCTGACGTTGCTGTTGTTGTTGGCGTTCACTCAGAATCAAGAGTTGCTGTTGGAGCATACGTGGATTCATGGCCACATGCCAAGGGATGTGAGGGAAGTATTCTGAGGGAGCGAGGGAATGCGATCCCATAAGCTCCGCTGCTCTTGCTTTTACTTTGCTCCACTTAGCGTACTTGCGCTTTTTCTTTTTGGCGACGGCAGCAGCAGCAGCAGCTTCAGCGGCGGCCTTGTCCACATCTTGCGCAGCCCCTCGAAGTGGGCTCGTCAGCTCAGGAGTTTCAATCTTCCTTGGGGCGTCGACGGAACCTACATCGAGCTTTAATTCATTCGTTGACTGAGCATTGGAGTCGTCTACAGCTAACGAGGCACTGACAGGACGACTTTTCGTGCCCTGGGTGGTGGTGGAGTGTTCCATCGATTGCTGATCCTGTAGACCAGAGCCCATACTAGAGGTTGAGTCAAGAGATGCAGCTGACGCGGTTCTGCCGAAATCAAGCGAGGGTGTTCCACCTCGCACTATAATTTGTTCGTCGTCAAGAGCCCCTCGCGTTTCATCAGATCCGTGACCCTGACCTTTGACATCATCAGGAAGTTTTTCTTCGTCTCCCTGCCCAAACGTGTCGTCGTCTTCATCTTCATAATCATCGTCACTATCGCTTCCATTCGTTCCATCACCTTGCTTCCCTCCAATGTGGAGGATTCTTCGGAGATCACTCAAGTAGAGATTCTGGAGATCGATGTCACTGTCAATGCTTTCTCTGTACAAGCCGGGTCCTCGGATGGGAACCATACGGATACCGACGCGACTCCTACGGCGTGCTGCAGCCTTCATCTCTTCGGATGACAGAATACGCTGCTTTGCTTCGATTGTTGAGACGGTTCCTCCTACCGCTGTGGTGGGATTGGGAGTTTCGATGTCTCCTGACAGCAAATCACCGGTTGGCAAAGGGGCAACTTTCGTGGCGATGTTCTCTGTACTCGTTTTGTGGTCGAAGATCTGCAGTGACACGTTTCCATTCTGGAAGGCTCCGTTACCCGCTTCTGACGACGCAAGGGATGATTCCGACTTTCGTCGAGGGCTATACAATTGCTGCGCCTGCTGCTGAGTTTGACGTGGATTGTCATTCTCAGAAATCTCAGCGGGAATCTGTGGTGTGGACACTTCATGTGAGACCGGAAGCACAGGGTCTGAGTTGACCGAAAGAACCGAGACGATTCTGTTGCTCACACGATAGCTGGATGAAACGCTTTGTGAGAGCTTCCGAGAGCTAATCCCGGGTGTGATTAGGGGCGCCTCACTCCCACCACTGAGCTCATCTCCAGGGGTCGATGGCTGTGCGGCGACGGCCGACGTGGACGAAGGTGGGCGCGGCGAGGCGGAGGACTGGGGTCTTGAGGATGGTGACGATACGTGCGAGGCAGGAAGGGGCATAGGTGTTCCTGTGACTCCAGTTGGTCCTGATCGCGGCGCGGGTGTGTGTCCTGGAGTCTGCGCCGGTGTCGGCGTTGGTGTTTGCCTGGATGAGTTCCTGCTCACCGAGCGTAGTTCCTTGAGAGAACCTCGTTGAGGGTGTTCCGCGTTCTCTCCAGGCTGCCCACTCGCCGATGAGGGGAGCATGGTGCGGCTGCTGGTTGGAGCACTTGTCCGTGCCACTCGAGTGGCCCCGGCGCACTCGATTCTATCTGCACACTTCGATTATGAGTAGAGTTCACGTTCCTAGCCTTTAACGCCGCCCGAGCTTGGACACTCCAGTCGCGCTCTCCGGGCCTTTGGGTCAGGGTTAGACTTGGAAAGCCGGTGCCAGGAATAATATCCTTTCTTCAGCGTACTTATCCACAATTATCTCCGGCCAACCTCGGGCAGAAACTGCGCAATGCGGAGGCGGTAGAGTAAAGACGGCAGTAACGCCTAGAAAAGGTTTTTGGGGAATATCTCATGGAATAAGGGTTGTGTGGAGGATAAATCAGTTCGGCGCGGGTAACGGAGGCATAAAGCAGCAAATGATGAGCAAACTATACCCATGAGGCATGACTAATGCCCATATCCCACACAGATGGAAATGTACTGAGAAGTTCGAAAACGACCAGACTGAGTGTAAGTGGCTTTGCGGCCACGGCGAGCCGGGATGGTTTAAAGAAAATCGGATTGCATGCCAGAGATAGGTCAGTATTGGGGATTTATTGAATTTACACTGGGGTTCTAATGTACAAAATGAATCGGAGCACACACTCCCGCTCGACTGAGAGAGCAGGCCGAGTGTCTTCGGGCTGGTTCTATGTCACCTTCTGTCGTGCTTAATGAACTGCGCAACGACCTTGCTGTCCGAGGCGGCCGGCACTCGACCCGAGTGGTGGTGCTGGGGACCAGACCGACTTGCTACGCTCGACGAGGTGAGTTCACGCTCGTCTTCGTCTTCACTCCGCTTGACACGCTTGAAGTAGATCTCGTTAAAGTTAGCGTTGTAGTTGCTCACGCCTAGTGTGCCTCTTAAGTCGATGCTGGAGGAACCACTTGTCGCGCTCGCGCTGCGCTTGCGCTCAAGCTCACGTAGGGCTTTCTCCGTTCGCTCAATGTTTTTGATCTTGTCCTCGATGGACAAAGGCACCTCCACCAGTCCCGTGAGCCATCGAACACCGCTTTCTCCATAGTCGTCGAGGGGGCGGGAATTGTCTGATGTCGCTGCATCGCGTTTGCCTACGACATCCCGCATAATATCCGTTGTGGATGCGACACGTGGAGCAGGTCGCCAGGTCGCCATAGTTACGAACTCTTGCGAGGTCGACTTGGAAGAAGACGTGGAGTCTTTCCTCTCCTGCGAGGTATTCTCCGAGCTGCCGACACGCTGCTCGCTTGCGGCGTCTTGGATATCGCCATCAGATTTGCGCGGCAATCCGGATCTGAGTTTTTCGAGCTGCTCTTGGATGAACGCCTCCTTCGCGGCCTCAATCTTTTGTGCAGGGGTGATTTCAACCTTGAAGGCGCTTGGTAGTTCACTTGAGGCCGCCTCTTCATTTGCATTTCGAGTGGAAGAACCGGGTGAAATAGGGTCGGCCGCCACAACCAATTTCGCCGCATCGATTCCTGGGCCCTTCGCGCGCTGCCGCTGTAGCAGCTTGATATCCTCAAGGGTTTTTCTACAGAGTAGAGAAGGGCGTCCGTTTGGCGCTTCGTAAGTGAGTATTGCATTCATATCCATGCATATCCGGGGTGATTGTGCCCTGAGCGAGACATATACAGCATAATACGCAATTACAAGGCAATACGCAAGACTAATTCCACGTTTCAACTTACTTTACGTTCGCATCGGAGTCTCCAACGGCCTGCTCTCCTGCCAATTGAGCGTCTTTCATCGCTGTAGACTCGGCAAGTGCCTCACCCGTGGTCTTGCGAGCCGTCTCGCCTGTGGCCACACGCAGTGATCGCTTCTTGATTTTAATCTGCTGCGCGGGGGCCTGAGATCCGGCTCCTGCGTCCTCAGTGAGGTCTGGCTCGAGTCCGTCGAGGGGTATCTTTGGGTCGAGTGGTGCGGCCATAGCGGGGTTGAATCTGAACAGGCCTGATGCAAACTGAACTCTGTTGGTTTATACGGAATTTTTAAAGCGAATTAATGCACCGATCCGCCTATTCAGAACACTTGGAATTGTGTCAGAGAGCAAATCGCTCAGCTCTCGGTGCGAGTTTCGCTGGTTCTTGCAGGGTAATCGTTGCATGGGGCACAAAATTCCGACGGCAAACGTGTTTACACACTGCTACAAACTGCGTGCCTAATTTCATAGTGAAGCATGGCTCTATACATGCGCGTCCCAAGCCAAATCATGCTGCCTGCTGCAGCTCCGTTCGAATTCGAAATGCGGACTCGCAACATGCTGCTTGTTCGCCCAAGGAGGTGCCGAAATACCTCCGTTCCGGAGCGAGTGGAAAAGATTCCGGGGTGAGAGGCGGCTCGACCGAAGTTCCAAAATTTGGAACCCAGCGAGTCAAATTTGGAACCTGGTTCCAAACTTTGGAACTCGTTTGGACCCCGGGGCCCGCCGGAGGGGGAAAACACCGAGAAAACCAGGGTTGATTGAGGGTCTGTCTTGCGGGCAGTGGTGGGTGTAGCGCAATATTATACATGGGATTATGTAGAGGTACACCAGATCTGCCTATCGAAATGGGTTATAATCTTCTATAGACCACGGCCTGCGCACTAGACGAGTGCAATTGTACAAAACATGGGCCCAACCAGCCTTCCATGCATGTTTCTCACACGTCCCGCGCCCAACGAGCGAGATCGATGCCCGCGAGGGTCATGGGGACATGTGGCGAGTGACACGCAAGCGGCGGATGCGAGACGCAGCCCGATGGCACCGCCATCTTGGCCTCATTCAGGCGAGGAAAGTCGCGGGTTGCGAGTGTGGTGCGAAGTCGAAACCTTGTGAATATGCACGTTGAGCATTGTATACGACTGAATCCACACTTATGACAACCTGCATTGCATTACCACACATCTGTTCATCTAGGATACGAAATGGTATTGGTCTCTGTCCTCAACAACACCCTGGTGAACATCACGAACGCCGAGCGCCGAGGCAAGCGTCAGGTGCTTGTCCGCCCCTCCTCGAAGGTCGTTGTCAAGTTCCTCCAAGTCATGCAGAAGAACGGTTACATCGGTGAGTTCGAGGTCGTTGATGACTTGCGCAGCGGCAAGATCGTTGTCAACCTCCTTGGCCGTATCAACAAGTGCGGTGTCATCTCCCCCCGCTTCGATGTTCCTCTCGCCTCGATTGACCAGTGGGCTAAGAACCTTCTCCCTGCTCGTCAGTTCGGTCACGTCGTCTTGACCACCAAGTTGGGCATCATGGACCACAACGAGGCTAAGAAGAAGCACATTGGTGGTAAGATCCTTGGCTACTTCTACTAAATGGGTTCAAAGTGCACAACAGTAGGTAGACCCGTGCGTGGATGAAAGTTTGCAGGCAAGACAGTATTGTATGTGAAGGCAAGACATGCTTTCGCGACAGCATCATCGCATGTTTTGACGACATGCGACGCAAGCCGAGAGAGGATAAAGACCAGGGTCTTGGCTTGTGAACACACTATCTATCTTCTCCTCAATTGATTATGATCGATCTGCCGATGCTGATGCTGATGCAGATGCGGTGAGGAGACACGCTTTCGTTTGCGCTGGGCATTGACGACCGAGTCAAGTTTCCATGTCTAGTACCAATACAATCCAATGTCCTTAGTAATTCTAGGCTAGTTTAGCGTAACCCGAGATGCACCGCCCGCTGCGCGTGCGCATACCTCATTATCACCACGAATTCAAGGATTGAAAACTCGAATCTCAGAAAAAGACGAGTTGGTATACTTGACGATTCAAGTGTTTTGAGTTGTATTAAATTGAAGAAATCGTCTTAGATTTACTTCAAGGCATGTCATTGAGTACCACCACCACCACCGCTTCGACGGGCGGTACACTCAAACAGATCCGAATCGCGATCCGAGTCCGAACCTTTGAGACGAATACCAGTCTACGCTTCGAGGGCGCGTTCCCACTGCATACCTCACTCTGGGAGGTTGTATCCAATATTACACCGGTAGGATCTAGTGTTCCACTCACTGGATTTAGCACAACTAAGGGCGGATGGATGCTCCCAGCGCTGACCTACAAGGGTACTCGATACGATACTCTTGGGTTGCTGACATCAACCTCGGTGCGACAGCTCAACATCGCAGCGGGCAGCGCCGTGCTCGATGCCAGCTTTGTTCCTACTGGCATGACCAAGGAGCAGGCTCATGAGCAGGCCGCAACGCTCCGCGCCCAGTATTTGGAGCGCCAGGCTAGTGTCATGAGTGAGATCAACGCCAGGTCCCCGCCTGCGTCATCGCCCACAACTAGCAGTGGAGCTGCAGCCGGATATAGTAATGGCGGGGGTAGCAGCCCCGGTGCTACCGGTGGTGCATCTCCTACCGGCTCTGGCGCAACCATGGCTCCAAGTGGCCTAAAGCGATCGCCTTCTCAGCAGGGCAGTGTCAGGACTCTCCAGTTGCGACCCTTCCGTCACAGCATCGCGGCGATCGTCCCGGCACTGGAACAGCTTTTGGATGAGATTCTTGTGCATAAGGTGCTTAGGTACAGAGAGATTGCTGGTACAGATCGACTGGCAAAGGAGGATCTGGTGCAGGCGGTTGGAGAGGCTGTCAAGGAGTATCAGAGGGTCATCACCGCGCTCCGCAACGTGTTCGGATCTTTGTTGGATACGCACAAGCAGGCCATGGTAGTGCCTACCACATACTCAACAAATCCAGTCGATCCTCGGGGTGCCTTCATTGCAATGGCACCAAACCGAGCCCGCGCGAGAATGGTGTTACTGCCGAGCAATGAGGCTGCCGAGCTGACTGTAAGTGTTTCACAGGCACATCCTGCGAGTGCCACTGTTTCAGCCTGGGACAACGCCCTTCGGTTGTTGTGTTTGGCCGGGTTTGGTCTCGTGGACGAGGACCGCCCTGGTGCACACCCTAGTCTCAGTCCAGGCCAGCCTGAAGAGCTCACACCGTTCCCACATGTCAGCGCCCTGCTCTTTGTCTCGTCACCACGCGATGCAATCATTGCGACAGATTCTATCGCTCAGATCGCTGTGAAGTATGGTGGTCGAATTGCAGCTGTGATTGCTCCTGGGCCGGGTAGCATTGATGGCGTTACGATTTTCCCCCATCCTGCTCCAGCCGCTGACGCTCAAGAGCAGGCGCAGGTCGTCGCAATGGCGGAGGAGGCGAAGCTGACTGACAAGTTCATGAAACTTTCTCGTATGGTGCTCGTTCCCGAACTTGAAGATACAGAACTGATTACACGTATCTTGCAGGAGGTTGAGGATACCGACTACCGACTTCCAAGTCTCGCACGTGAGACTCTGGAGCAACGCGCATCCATGCTTCTTCGGGACGAACTCGCATTCCGATCCGCGATGAATGATGTCCAAGCGAAAGTTGATGGATTCGTGAGCGCAGGAATGAGTGTCGAGGAGGCGCTCAAGTTTGCATCTCAAGAGATCGAGGCGGCTACCACGGCAAGGCTCGAGAGGCAGCGAACCGCCGAGGCACTAGCATCGGCTGCTATGGACTATGACATTAACGAGCTGCGTGCAGCTATTGAGCAGCTCAAGGCCCAGACGCGTGCTGCATCTGATGAGCAACCTCTTAAGCGACCGGTCTTGTGTTCTGCATTGACGTCATTGTCCGGAATGACTCAGAAGGTCCTTGCCAAACTCGAGGCACGAGAACCTCTCCGGATAGATACATCCAATCAAGTATTCAAAAACAAACTAGGGCGCTTCCCAGCGACTTTTGCCATTATGAAGTTCATTGGGTTCGCTCCTGTGCCAGAAAATCCAGCCTCCTACGTTTGCACCCCGACCGAAGCCGACCGTGTTCGAGTCAGCCGCGCACAGACCATGCTTCAAGCGGCACTTCAGCAGGCCACCCCTTCTCAGTCCGAGTCGCAGTACGCTGATTTCTTGGCTAGCCGAGAAGGCGCTGCACGCATCGCCAGTGGCTGGGACCCGAAAGTCTTCGAGCCTAACGTATCGACGGGCCGAGGTCCCACCTCACTTCCGTCTCCTGGCGGAGATGAGGATACCGAATCCATGAGTGATGCCGCTCTGATTCTGTCAGTCCTCTCAAACCGCCGCGATACCTCTTTGATTACCCCTGATGGCCGCTTCCTCTCGAAGGCGGAGGCAGAACTTCTGGAGCAGAAGCAGGCCAAGGTGTATGACACCACGATCCTTCGCATCGAGTTCAATGACCGACACAAGGTTCAGTTCAATTTCCCCCCGTATGCACCATTCGAAACGGTCTTCGATGCCTTGGATCGCATCCTGCAGCCGCATGTGGTGCAGCGACAATACGGTTTAAGCATCGGTCCCATGAAGCTACTTACCCGCGACCGCGGCATTATCGATCCAACCAAACCCGAGTCGACATGGCCGCCCATCCGACAAGATCGATCTCCATACTTATCGTTTGCAGATATCAAGCTCGTTCCAGCCGTGAACGCTCGTATTCAGTGGATTAACCGAGACTATGACGTCCTCGAGCTCGCGGCCAATAGGTGCCTCAAGCCTGAGGTTTTCGCCTCGCGTATTCCCTACCAAGATGTTGCCGTTCCCAAGCCGGTTGATTCTGGACCCTCTGCCACCTTTGGTAGTGGCGCTGCTGTAGCTGAATCAAAATCGGGTGATAGTGGAGCTCGTTCAGGTTTGAGTGACGCAGATCTAGATAGGCTCAGCGAGCAAATGATGGCGGGCCGGCGTACGCTCAACACAGCCCCCTCTGCTGTGCCACCCAGAGAGGCTAACACCAATTCTTCGGCTACATCCACAAAGTCTAAGTCCAAGCTGTTGTCATGGCTTGGTCGTAAGTAAGTGTAAGCTTGTGTGAGCTTACCGATGTCACCATCCAATGTATTATTATTGCCATCTCAGCATAGTGAGTCCTCATAAAAGTTACCCGTGAGTTCTACGACTCAGGACTCGAGCCCAAGATAGGCCTCGATGAAGTGATATGACCATTAGGCCCTGGAGTTCAGTGAAGATTCACTCACTTTTCGACCTGAAGGGCCGCATCCTACTGCACACGAGTGTGTTCTCGTACAATGCCCCTGCAGCGAGCTCGCCGAAGGCAGTGCCGGAGCGGAAGAGCCAACTCCATCCACCCGTCTGCGGCGAAAATGGCGAAATATCTCGTTCAATAGTGTACATTATCAAAGTCTGCGATGGCGGGGTAGAGTATGCAATTGCATTATGCACCATTATATTGCATATGTATCATCATGATCTTCTTAAACATTTATCCCGAGTGCAACCTTCCCTCCAGGATCACCTCAGATTCCCCACAGAATATCGACCCAGCTTGACTCACTCACACACACTCCCATCTACGCGCGTCTGCGGCCTCCCCAACACTTGCCAGCTTCGAGCATCGGGCCCGGAATGGCCCTGTGGCAGGCGAAAACATGCAATGTGTGCGCCACGGCGCCCATGTTCTGGAACTCCCTCGAAAGTCAGAAGGAAGCCCGCATTCCCGCGGATTCCTTTCCAGATGTAGATGTCTCGGCCTCGCGGGTGTTCTTCGATCAACTGCACGAGGAGGTGATTCTAATCCGTGGCAGCCCACCACGCGAGGTTTTCCTGTCCAATAAGGCTACCTCGGCCTGGTACAGCTTCAAAATCAACTTGGACGACAACCCGAACATTTTAGATGCATGCTTCTCGGCGGATCTCACCCTGCTGGCGCTGCGAACTTCGGACAAGGAGGTCCGGATTATCGACTGCTTGTTGGGCAAGGTTGTAGAAACGCGCTCGTGTCGAGAGACCTCCGCGTCAATGCTCGCTGTGCACTGGATCAGCAATCATACCCCGGACCCATACTTGGCCGCTGCTCATGCCGCGGCAGTGGCTCGTGCGTACAAAGCGGCCCAGGAGAATGGTGTCCATCGAGCATCTGTGGCCGGCGTGGACGCAATGGGTGCTACGTCACCCAGTCAGCAGCAATCCGAATCTCCTCAAGGAGCCTCGCAAGCAACCACCCCCACCTCTAATCCTTACCTTCAGCTCGAGACGAATCGAACGCCTCAGGATATCCTTGTCGTGACATCAGCAGGTATTGAACTTCAGCGCCTTGAGAAGAGTAAGCTTCGATGGGTTCGCACGTTTGCCACGGAGGTGATTGATCACTGGATTATTCACGAACAAAAGATGCTGTTAACACTTGGGAACGCCTCCGAGTTCCTGCTCTTTAGGGTAGATCCCAAGTCAGCTTCGCCTCTAACGAAAGTCACGCGGTTTGATTTAGGCGTTATGAATCGCCAATGGCAAACCCTGACTTCCCCTGCTCCAGGTGCATCTGTACCCGAAGAGGAAGACGACCTCGGCGGTATCGAGTCGGGTACAGATCATGGTGTGGTTACTGAAAGCGGCGAAACGATTGCTGTGGGTGTCGGTCTGGCGAGTGGTGGTATGACCCACGGACGGGGCAACGTCGCCATTGGCCGCTCAAGGCAGGATCGATGCCGACTGTCAACGGTCGTACTGTATGGAAAGTTGTATCTCGCTCTCGTGGATGAGAACAACAACAAACTTTATTTGCTTGCTCTTAATGCTGAGGGAGATTCATTTGAGCAGGTCATGACCTTGAATCTGGGTCTCTCTGGACGATTCGTCGTGCTGGCTGTGGATAATATCTTAGTTGCCATTGCTCTGCGAGATCGTATTGCACTCCTGTTCGACGTTCGATCCCGTCGTCCCGATCCCATTGCGCCACCACTCGGCCTAGGCTTCTCTACCGAAGTTTACAACAAGTTCAAATTGGTCGATCCAGACACAGCCGGAGCCAAGGTATCACAAGGGCGACCTTCGTCCGCGAGTCAGGCTAAGCGATTGCCCCTAGAGCTGCACAACAACTGGATCTTCCACGGGCCCAGATACCTCATCAATACGTCAAGTAGCGGTAAGGCCGGAGCTATTTATTCGATTGAGCTGCATCTTGCGGCGCTCGCGGCAAACTGGCCGTCTTCGAAACAGGTACGACTAGTGGATCTTCTGCTCAAGCGAACCGGTGTAAGGTCGAAGCTCATTGTGATGCGAGTTATCCGATCAGTGATCGCTCTGGGTGGTCCGCCTGCCATCCCTTTGATCTCTCGCCTGTTTGCGGTGTTTGCCGGATTCTTGCTCGAGTCTCCAACAGAAGTGCCGCTTGCGCCATCAGAGTTAGCACTTCTGGCAGACTGCATCCCAGGTTCAAAGGCTATTCAAGCTCTTGCACACCAACAAAGACTGAAAGTGGACGGACTGATTCGCGCTACGTCGGCACACCCAGCTTTGCATCCTGAGGAGTTTCTGCAGAGGAAACTGCTTTCGGCGGGTATAAGTAGCCCGACCGAGGCGAAGTCCTCAGCCACAGTCTCGAGCACTCAGCCTTCAGCGGAAGTAAATGTGGACCATTACGTACTGAATGAAAGCGGTACCTTGAGCAAAACAGGTCCTAGCCGGAGTCAAATCGCAGATCAGAAAGACTTGGACATGGGCGGCGAAGGATCACCCAGAACTGACAGCAACAGTGATCCCAAGGACACTCCCATCGAAACCAGTGCCCCTGAGAGCACACCGGCAAACGGCCCGAGCTATATTGGCAGCGAGCCCACCGCGCTTGTGACGACTATGGCCCAATCTGAACTGGGTTCCCAATCAGCTCGCACAGCAGCATCAGCATCTATGAGTGAAGGTGACTTACTGCCTCCCCCAATTCCCCTGACGCTACCTCTCCCACCCATTATGGAATCAATCGGAGAGTCGTTTGCAACGCCCTTGTTCTGCTTGTACGCCCCGTCAGGTCATCACATTGTGACACAGTCGGATTTGTACTTCCACGTCCTCGTGCCTCTGTTCCGTGGATATCTTCAGCGTCCACATGCTGAGATGTCTCTAGAGGTTGAGTCTGATTTCGATCCAGAGAACCAACCACCCTCAGGACTAGAGCGGATTCGTGTTCCAGCCCAAGACCTCATCCTGGTCATTGTTGAGTTCGTTCGAGCACTCGCCAGGCATAAGTTGAAAGTCGATCCAATGATTAACGAGCTATTATTTGCGGCGATCCTCGCGGCTGGTAAATACGTTGCACTGCACATGTTCCTCCAATACCATATCATTTCTGACTCTCCCCTGATTGCTGAGAGGTTGATCGAGTTGTCAACCACATACGCGCCCGCATTCCAGCTCGGTCTGGACATGCTCTACCGCCTGAACGCATCACCCAGAGTGTTGCAGATCCACTTGCAGCAAGGTCTTATTACTCAAGCGTTGCAGCTTGTCGTCCCATTGTCTAACACCTTTACTCAGCCAAACGTTCAACCCAAAGATTTCCTGAATGCAGCCCTTCGCTCTCGCAATAAGATAACATTCTACTCTGCCTATCGTTACTTCGAACAAAGGAATTTGCTCCTACATGGCTCTCCTTCATTCATCCCGAGCGATGGCTGTGGTTTCGCTGTCCGAGCGTTTGAGCGATTGCACTCAGAACCATTTGATAAGATCGTAGATGACCTTTTACGTGAAGTGGGCGAGTTGTAGGATAGAATTTAACAACACGGTCTGCGCGGACTTGGTGAACAAGTTGATAAAGGCCATACTTCTATACTCGCCTAGGAATCACCGCACACGACAGGCATTCGCAACTTGGGTTCCAGTCTTGTCATACAGTACACTAAACTAATTTATGCTGAATCGGCTTGGTTCACAAAGGAGTGTATCAAACAAGTATATACATGGACAACGGCGAAGCCGGATTAGAGTTTGAGAAGTTATGTACATGAAGCGCTAAGGATTCGTTGGAATAGAATGGAGCTACATACCAGAATACGTCGTGAGCGCTATTTGCTCACATATGCACTCCATTCAATAGCCATGGCCATTGAGTCGTCGACATCATCGTTCGGACTCGCCATATCCGAGCCTCGAACGCGCTTGAACAAACCACGATCGTTGTGGGGTTGCACACCAGTCGGCTTTGAAGCCGATGCTTCAGCCAACGGCGCTGCACGCTTCATTCCCAGTGCAAACTCGCTCGGTGCGCACCTTAGCACGGATGCACCATCGCGGTGGGTAGTTTTGGCTTCGCCTGATGTCGTGGTGGTGTTCAGAAAAGAGGTGCGAGAGAGTGCTGCGGAAACCGTAAGCTTCGGCGCAAAGGAGCCCAAAGGTATTGATTTCTGCGTGAAACTAGCTTTGAGCGTACTGCCCCCACCTGTGGGCGCACTCAGTCCGCTGCTGGAGGCAGCGGGCCCACCCAACCGCTTTGTGGCAACGAGTGGTAACAAGGCCTTCTTGACGGGATTCATATTGCTAGTACTAGTGGAGTCAGTTTCCGTCACTTGGTCTTCGTGGGTGGGATTGGCTTGTGCGGAGAACTGCGGGCTCAGCTGGGTAACCGAAGCAGGTCCAGACTGAGATGGGTCTGGATCATGGGACGAAGCAATACCTTGTGGTGAAGGCAGTCTCAATGCGAACTTCGGTAGAGGATTTGCTTGAACAACTCCGGTATTGGATCCCGCAGCGGGTAACTGTAGGATTGTGGGAGTCCCAAGTTTGCTGAGTCGACCTGATATACCGCTCATCAGTGGCGTTACCGGTGGAGCAATAGGCGCGATGTTGTGGCCCTCGAGAGGAGCCAGAATTGGGGAACTCGGTCGACGAGCAAGGGCGACCATAGCACTGTGAGCCGAATGAAGCGATCGTAAGAATGAGGCCAAGATATTGGTAGCAGCAAATCGCAAATTGGACATGCTTGGAGGTCTGTTCGTCACTCCCGCGGACTTAGGCTCGTCGGTCATTATATTTCCTGGCGAAATTAGATTTGACTGCCGCATCTGCGCATACCTCTCTTCAAATGCGATGGTCTCCTGCTTCTCGGCATCCCACCTCTTAGCCCTTTCTTGGATCGCAGCTTTGACGATTGACACCAGGCCCGATGGGCAAGACTGTTCAGCTTCAAGATCCAACGCGCACCCTCCTAAGGTAGCTCGAAGAGCAACGAATGGGTACGTCTCCCTGAGCCAACGGATCGACTGCTGCAATGCAGATTCATTTCCACTACCGGATGTAGGGAACCCTGAAGGGCTGCCGGCCGCAGCGGCAAGTGGCGACGGCGACGGATTCGATCCTGGCGTAGGGATACTGGCATCGGTTGAGGATCGCACCTGCAGTCGCAGGCCCGTTGGCGTACGTTCCATGGGCGACGGTAGGCGCGCGTTGGAAAATGCATTTGAACGCGAGGTGCTACTCAATGGGGCAAGTGCTGCCGCAGCGCCTGATGTCAGCATAGAACGGGAGCTGGGATCAGATGGCACCGGTGCCGAAGTTGGGGAGGGTCCCGCGGAGCTGGCAGCACTTCCGGAAGTATCCTTGGTCGCCGATGGTCCATTGACAGTGCCGCTGAGCCGATGGTTACTTGCGGCATTCGATCTTGTGTGAGGTAAGAATCTTGGGTGCTTGGCGGTCAGGTGATTGGTAATAAACGGATGCTGCAGGAGAACTGCTGCTGTTGGGCGGAGTTTGGGATCAGGAGTGAGACACATTGATATGAAAGAACGAAAAGCTGGGGAGAACGGGGGGCAAGGCACTTCTGGTAGGTCGTTGTTGAGAATGAGGTCCAGTAGATCCCAGAAGCCGATGCGACCTGAGAGGGTCTTTGTTAGATCCATCTCACTTCGGGCTGACATGGAGTCTGAAGGCTTCGTTACTGGGTCCTGAACTCCTTCATTTGTTGAGTCTGCCATAGGTTCGCATCCTTCGACATTCATCGAGTCGAAGCATCCATCGCCGAGGTCATCTAACTCCTTGACCACAATTTGATCGTTGCTTGGACTTGATGCAGCTGGCTCGATCTCAAATTCTTCAACAATCACATCATCGTCTTCAATAATCACATCCTCACCTTCTTCATCGCCTCGAGGTTCGATCGTGAGATTGGGTTTTCGGAATAAGCGCGAAGCATCCATTGAGTTCGACGAATTGAACGAGACAAGACTTGAAGCGCAGCCAACGTCCATACTGGACACTTCCGAACTTTGTGTGGAAGAGAATGATAGCTCGGCTGATGGGGCTACTAGGCAGCGGTGATGAGCTCCCGGAGTTGCCTTAGGGCCCTCTCGATCTTTTAATGAAGCATTAGCGACAGAGGGTGAGGCGACACCCTCGCAAATTGACTTCGAGCGTTCCTTACAAGTAGCTGCGACACTCGGTGATAAAAAGTGATCCTTGAATCTAAGCCCACAATTTGCGCATTTGCGGCCTCGCCAGACAAATGGGAACGCGCCGACTGCACATTCAAAGAGTGTAACACCTAGGGACCACACATCGGAGTTGACCGAGTATGGCTCGCCTTTAATTCTTTGTGGACACATGTATGTCACAGTGCCAACAAAGGTACGGCGTGCGTCCAGAGTATTCATGACATGTCCCGCAACACCGAAATCGGCCAACTTCGCATGTCCATTATGATTGAGCAGGATATTCGACGGCTTGATATCTCGATGAATCGTGCGGCACGCAGTGTGCAGGAAGGTTAACGCCTCAAGAGCTTGGAACGCAATGGCAGCAATAACCGGCTCGGGGAAGCCAGAAGCAGCACTACCTACTTCTAACTCGCATGCAGTAATGAGGCTCGAGAGGGAGTCTTGGCCAGGTGAACCTTCGGTGGTCATTGCGGATGCCGACGAAGGCACAGAGTTCGGAGTGAAGGGCATGCCGCCAAACAGCTCCAAACCAATCTCACCGAAGCGCAAAGTACGCGCAAGCGCAAGTGTCTTATGAGTTAGACGGAGGACAGTCTCAAGGGAACCCTCGTCCATGTACTCCATCACCAGTCTTAAGATCTTGTCTTTATAGAATGCGCCATGCAATTCGACAATGGCTCCGTGACCACTAACAATCGACTCTCCGCCTCCAGCTGATGCCTCGAGAAGTGCGGCAGCTGAAGCTGCATCGTACAGTGTTCTCACTTCCGTAATGAGCTGCCTCGCACGATCTTCTTTGACGTTCACCGGAATACATTTAATTGCCACAGCACGATTCGTGCTGATGTGCCGCGCCAAATGGACGGACCCACCATTACCTTGTCCCAACAGCTTCATTGGCTCGAGTTCCGATAGTGCGCGCACTCGGAAGTGCCCTGTGGCTGAGGTGCGAAAGGTATGAGGGTATGCAACTGAGGTTAGCGATCCGGGAGTAGTCGAGAGAGAACTCGGGTTTGAGCTTCCGAGTGTTCCCGGGTCGGTTGTCGAGGTAGAGAACATCGATGCGGCTGATACAAGCGTGGTTAAGTCGCCTGATGACTCAGGTTCCGATGATTGCCCAGGCCAGAGATAAACCTTTGAAGATGAGAGCGATTGGCCACCGAGGGTGGTCTCCGCATTTGAAGCAGTGCCCACGGAATTAGCAGAATTGCCGCTAGAGGCTTGTGACGTCTTTGGAAGTCGATCGAGGGATAGCTGCTGCTGTAAGCGTTCGAGGTTCAGTCCAGGCAGGAGCTTTTCGCTTCCTTGACGAAACTCAAAGCCTGCTTCATTGATGCGAAAGAAGTCACCCACTTGAAAGGTTCCCGTACGAGTGAATCTCGTGAGAGCACTGACGGACGTGTACGATGAAGTGTTGCTACTATTGGCACTGCCTTCACCAGCATCCACCAGAGCCGCCGTTCCAGATGGTCGTCGTTGCTGCTGCTGCTGTTGCGAGTGGCCAGTGCCCTGATCCGTTCGTGTCTCCCTCTGTAGTTGTGATTGCAATTGTTGTTGTTGTTGTTGTTGTTGTTGTTGTTGTTGTTGTTGTTGTTGTTGTTGTTGTTGTTGTTGTTGTTGTTGTTGTTGTTGTTGTTGTTGTTGTTGTTGTTGTTGTTGTTGTTGTTGTTG
>Ga0180217_1001579_pt1 | contig 24211 bp, 8 predicted proteins | sample eDN3rd37CBELigOP_FD_128521 | JGI IMG/M metagenome (GOLD analysis project Ga0180217, IMG submission 128521) | Enriched Organic Plus compost microbial communities from Emeryville, California, USA - eDNA 3rd pass 37_C BE-Lig OP (version 2) (version 2) ... | reverse complement strand
ATGAGCGAGGATGAGCGAAGTAGAATAGAATATCCCCTTTTCACGAGTTTTGATCGCCCAAAACACGCAGAAAGGCCCACCACAGGGTTTGGGCTGGATTGGGATGAGCGAGGATGAGCGAAGCTTGTAGCGACACAAATTATATGATAAACTCGGCTCTTAACCGATTTAGAAGTAAAGAGGAGGCAATTTATGAAGCTGGTTTCAAACAAACCCTTACACGAACACGTCAGGATAGAAAATACATTATACCACACAGATTATTTATTCACTCATTTATCCCTTCATCCACTCATGTGACTTCACATGGACTCCCAACCTCGCATATGTTGGTGATAAACTCTTGCACGAAGACGAAAACCAGCTGATCCGGAGCAGGGTGGAAACAGTTGGCATTCCTCGCGGGAATTTTCTACACGTCTTACACGTAATAACCCACGCACTCAACTCAACACTCAACTCACTCAACTCACGCAGCTCACTCAACCCCCACGCTCGTCAGTCCCTTTTCCCTTCAACCCCACCCTCCCCAGTTTAACCGCACCACAATTGCACATCCTGACCGACGCTGAATTCGGACTGAAGTCGAGGTCCCAGCCAGAGATTCGATCGAGGATCTCGGCGTGGCAAGAAGCGCTGTAGAATCCGTACCTTCTCTTGAACATCGCGCGCGATCGAGATGTGAACCCCTGAAGAGCGGGAAATCCCTCACTCCTACCCTACCCGACCCCATAGTCCTTGTTCTCGTCTTATGCCCAGGACACCGCTTCTCTCGAGCGAGAACAAACACGAGGAATCGATGACCCAACACCCACACGCGCATCCTTAGCTGTATGACCTGAGAGAGGTTCACAGCCTAGACAGCAACCAGGAATCTTCCCCCCTAGCCGCGCTTGAAACTCGACGTATTGTCATGCATCCGCCAGATCCGGAATTGTCGGCACGGTGATCACGCTCAGTTTGATTGCTTTACCAGTGGGGCGGCCATACCGACTGTCAACCTACCAGAAAGAGGGCATGCAAGTGGAGTCAGTTTCTAGCTGGATCAAGTTAAATTGGACTGAACTGAGCAATTTCATTGGAATGCGAACTGGGGTCGGCGATGAAACGTGCAAACCGATGTGGACGCGTGATATGTTTTACTCTCTCGGCCTTTTCCCGGGCGAAGCTATGGATTCAGAAGGAACAGTCTGCTTCCCCAGGGCATGCCTCAACACGTACCGGCTCTTCGGACCTGACACCAGACTCGGGATCTTGCCAGGATGGACACTGTCCCCTCTGGAGGATTGATTCGTGGAGGAATCCTGTCGAGCTGTGATTAGACAGCCCTTAACACTCATTGTTGCAACTCAATCCTTGAAAGATTACTGCTCCGCATCGTGTTTTCGGCGTATCGCCCCCAACTCTTCTGTGAGTCTGTTGACAACACTTTGTGTAACGAACCCGTAAAACATGTTCGCCTGTCTACTTCATCCTTCAATCTGTTCTTTCGTCACGTAGCTTTTGGTTCTCGTGCAAGAGAAAAGCATCCTTCACCCCAACTCTAATCCAATCAATTCCCATTCCATTTCACGAACAGTCACTCAGGAATTCAAGGGAGAGTAGCCCTGCCGGTTTTGGCGAGTCCATTGCGACAATCGTGGCTCTCTCCTCGATGACCTTTGCATGAACACGTCACCAGTTTCCTGCCACGCGGATTACAACTGTCAAAACGGAGGGGTTTAAAAAGAGGAATCGAATTGGTGCTCGAACAAGCACGTCAAACGCTAACAAGTGGGCGTGGGGGCGGAGGCTTCTGGTCGCAAGAAGCAAAAAAGCTCACAGCACCAGAGCGTTCCTGCGTTGTCTCCAACCGCGGTACTGACTCGGCCCAACACGGTTTAACTTCGCTGTTCGGGATGGGAAGCGGTGCGTTCCGTGTGGTCTGACCGGGAGCTGAGGGCCGCCCGAGGGTGCTCCCCCGCGCGTTCCGGGGGCTGTCTAGCTTGCTGGCGCCGGAGTTTCGCCCCAGTTCAGTATATACACGCTTGATAGGATACTCTCTGTATGCCTGTAAAATATCATTTCTCAAATCAATCCCTTTGCCGAAATTGGCTCTTCCAAACTCACACCGTATCACCCCCATTCTGCCTGCCACTAAACTTTTCCACTCGCTTTGCCATGCCCCAGGCCGGTACTACGCGTTTCGTAGCAAGGGTGTTGGTAGCCAAAGGACAGTTTTGACCCGAACACCTTCATGCCCTCCCCAGCGCACATTTATGACTGCCATAAGTGAATTGGTACGAGCCCGAGGCTCTCACAGCGTTCAGATGGAATTTCCCCAATGCACGGTTCGACAGAGTGTAGAGACCGAACTCGCGAAGGGTAAGCACTTCTTGCAAGTCCCGTCAGAGATCGGGAGGCCAGGATGGTATCTTCTAATTTCCTCGGTATGCTCGACAATGTCCTGCTGCATGATGCAAACTTCCGTATCAGTCGAGGGAGGAAAACTGCGCACTTTGATCAGTCGGGGTGAGAGCTGAACTAGCCGGCAAACTATGATTGAAACACAATATACATCTATTATTCGAGACGGTACTTCACAGGCAACTAAGGCAACCCAAGCTGTGTCACCGAACTCCCAGCGGGGAGCATAGTAGTCAACTCAATAGTCTTCGCAATCACCAAAAGCCCGAGTTGCGGACTTGTACAGGGGAAAACAAAGGACAGCTTCATAAGGTCTCCGACGGAATACTGGTAAAATTACGACACCACCCATGATTCTGTACCCGCTTACACCACGATCCCTCTCGAATATCCTGCCGAGTGGGCCAAGGCAGAAGTACATGTTCAGTCGTCGCTTTTATCCGGATCGGGCTAGTTGCGGACGCACCTGCCTACCCCTCAGATGGTGTCGGAGAGGGGAAGTTCGGTTAATAATTTGCATGGACAGGGGAAGAATATCATGCGTGGCGATTGTGGAGATGCTCTCAAGTCGAATCGGGTCTGATTCATATCGTTGAAGTTGACTCGAAGGCCTTGCAGCCCAATTTCCGAAGCTTGTTCCAAGACTCAAGCAAATCAATCATCCAAGAGAGGGAGCAGAGGAAGATAACTAACACTGCTGATTACATATGTCATGTCTATAATGTACCTGCCTGCCCGGTGCCGCTGCATTGCAATCATATTCTCGGCAGCTGTGAAGTGTGGCCGGGATCGGGTGGATGACCTCACTGAAATTTGAATTTTGGAGGACCTAAGCTAGGTTGAACCAGAGTGGAAATAAGGGTATTGCCGGTGTGTACCTTGTAAGTAAACTGCTTACATCAGCTCTTCACATGAGATCCAATTGTCCTATTCGAGTGCCATTATACAGAACCCTCACGGTCACCACAAAATCCTAGCCAAATCCATCGCACGGAAATTCGAATCCAGCTCTCTCACTGCATTCATTTTCCGAGGCTACGCCCGCGATCCGCACCTTACGGATCATGTATTCTAGCCTACTCACTTGTGTTCTTGTACGTACCCTCCTGATCCCCTTCAGGTCCATCTCACTGCGGCGCTACCGCGAGAAACCTTAGAACCCCCAGGCAGGCGCGAAAAGCTCGAGCCGCGCGTTCGGACCCGTTGTGAGAGCCGAACGCGAGACCATGCTTGCCAGTACTTTACTTGAAGAGTCGCGGGTGATACCCCTTGCCTACAATGAGTCGCTTCAGTTCTATCTCGCGCAAGGAGTCAGCCGCGACCCCAGTGGACGAAGACAGCCGTCGGTGCCAGAAGCGTCCTCTCGGGCTTCTGCCTCTACTCACCTGCAGTTCCTTCAGGTTGGGCGCCCAGATTCGTCAGCCTCAGGTGTATCGAGCGATACCAAACCCAATCATTGTTTCCTGAGTCAACTGTCGTCATATCTGCCCTCCGTCGAAACCACAACACTTCGGCTAGTACGTGCTAGTGAGGGAGGACGTTCAACCACGTCACTCGACGTCGTTCACGATGGAGACATTGTGTTTGTTACAGCAGAACCTTCTCGAACCTCAGCGTCTACGTTTTATCTCAGTCAGCCTGAACGTAGACTCGGATCTGATCCGCTGCAGTACGATCCGAAAGCGAACTCCTGTGTCGTCACAACAACACCATCTGATCGATGCAAGTGGATCATTCGCAGATATTCCACGGACAAACAGAAGCAGAGCGCGCGCGATCCAATTTACGTTCGAGATTGTGTTTTCTTTGAAAGTCCCACTGACCCGGCTGTCCGACTACGCGCCTTCGTGCTAGAAGACGAACCTTCGACTGTCCGCGACACAGACGATGCCACTCATCTCAACACGATGGCTCCTTACATATGGCGAATTTCGTTGGCATCACACCCCCAGGTTCTCTCTCGTTTCTTGGCACACCATACCAGTCATTCTAAATCACTCTTCCCTACAATTGCGCCCGAGGAGGCCTTCACAACGTTAGCATCATTACCTATCGATGCAGCAGAGGCGATCCTCGTGGATGAGTGCTTGACTGCAATGCTTGGGGAACCCGCTCCACTCGGGATGCGACTTCTTACTGAGCTGAAGCACAGTGCATCCAGTGGTGCTGCGGCTGCGAAGCCAAACATCCCCCCAATGCTCGTTTCCTTTAGTGGCGTACTAGAGCCCATCTTGACGCTTTGCGAAAATGTTCGAATTGTTGCCACGTTTGCGGAGACTCGGCATTCCGTTTCTGAATTTGGGCGAGTCAGTCACGCTTTTGCTGCCGCCTTAATGCAGCTTGTCCGAGAGTTCTATTTGCTAAACACCCAGCTCGAAACGCAGTTCAAGGTTTCAGGCCTCAGTCTACTTCGCCTCTGTCATTACGTTCAACCTTGCGCCCCAATCTTTGCGAAACTGCGCTCCATATGCGCGCTCGCTACATACGGTGCATCATTGCGAGCGGGGGAGACAGCCTTGCACACGTATGCACCTCGATCTATCCCCGAGCGTGGCCCACTGACCGGAGGTAATCTTCTGACTTTGCTCTATGTAGCGGCCGTTCAAGAAGGTGATGCTACTACTCGTGCAACAATGACACAGCTGTTCGCGATTTCAGCCAAAAGTTACCACGACATCCTGGCATGCTGGCTACGCACGGGACGCTTGGAAGATCCGTGCAAAGAATTCTTTATTTACTCAACCTCGTCGCCTGCGCAGCAAGCGAGCCATCCGGGAATACTTATTGACACGCGCGATGATGGACAGTTCTCCGCCTCACAGTTTAGCGATAATGTCACATTTGAGGCGGATCCAAGCAAAGTTCCCTCCTACCTGCATGGCTGCCAAGACAAGGTACTACGCACTGGTCGGTTGGTTCGAACTATTTCTCAGTATGCAGTTCTCGCACGTAATGGAGTCGTGAACGCCCAGTCCAGAGCATGGGCTCGAGAAGAAGGTGATGAAATGGAGGACGGCGAAAGCTCTGAAGACGAGGACACACTCACGGAGAGTGATTCTCGGCAGACGCAGAATCACAAACCACCTTGCGTTGCCGAGATCTACCTTGATGAGCATCTTCACAATCTATCGAACAGCCTGACATTTGTGGACGACATCCAGCCTGTCATTCAAGCGATTGAAGCTGCCTACACACATGCGGCTCGCGCGATGCACCTCCTTTTGGAAAAGGACTTAAAGATGTATAAGCACTTGTCCGCGATGACCGGATTCTTCTTCTTTGGAAAGACTCATGTCATTGATCAGTTCGTGGACCTCGCCGCTTCGGAGCTTTCAAAGGATGCACATTCTCTTGATGTCTCGCGCCTCAACGCGCTGCTCGGCTTTGCAATGCGGGCCACTGGACAGAGTGGTTCCTACACTTCCAGGTTGGGATGTGCACTAGTGTTCCCACGTCAAGCGAGCAAAAGGGAATCAGAGAACCAGCTGACAAGACCAAGGGGCATGGATGTGATAACCTTGAGCTATAACTGCCCTTGGCCATTGTGTCCGCTCGTGGTCTCTCAGGAGTCCAAGGCAAAGTATCAGTTGATCTTCCGCAACCTCTTCTTCATTCGACACGTTTCGCGACAACTCTCTGAGGCGTTTACCGCATTGTTAAGCTTAAAACAACTTCCCCATCATGGCGCTCTGGTGCACTTGCGCCCATGCCTGATGATTCGACAGAGGCTGCAGCATTACGTCGATAGCCTGTTTTACTACATCACTGCGCGTGTGCTTTTGCCCAACTTCGAGCAATTCATTGCTCAGTTGCAAAGTAGTGGATCCAGTGGTCGCGATAACAATCTCGATGTTGAGGATCCAGAGCAAATTCCACACATGCATGACGCCTTCCTTGATAAATGTCTGAAGGAGTGCCTGTTAGTTGACGATGCACTCTGGTCTCTCCTTCTGAAGCTACTGAGGTATGGTCTCTACTTTGCAGATAAGATGAAGAAGATCGTCGCAGCTGTTCATCACGCGGCCAACGTCGACCAGATTACGCAGGGTTCTGCAGTACTCACGAAGCAGCAACAAAGCCTCAACCCTCGTGAGCGAAGGCAATCCCGACTTCATACGCAGTCGACCTCACTGGCAAGCGTGCTGGCTGACTCCGAAAACAGAACGCTCATCAACCAACTCAAGTCTGCACTTGAAGAGCGCACCACTGAGCTCGTTACGCGGCTGAAGGAACAGACTGGAGAACGCCAGGATCATTTCCTAAATAGCTTGCTTGCAGGTCTCGACTTCAATGACTTTTATAGTCACTTTGCCATGAAGCATCCAAGACCGCTCAAGTCAAGCTCAAGCACGTCGGCGCTCTCATCAGTAGCCGGCACTTCGACATCTTCGTCTTCAGCAAAGCCGTCTTCCCAGATCGCGACGGCCCCTTCCACGGGCAGCAAGTCAGTTGTTGTTGATGAACTGAAGACTCGAGGAGAATCTCGTGAGACACAAGCCCCACAGGCTTTGGCAGACAATAACCAAGATACCCTATCGGTGCTTCTTGCTAAAAAGGCAAATTTGTCCAAATCCGGTACGGACGCGCCATCAACCTCTCTACAGAACACACTGAGCACACAAGTTCCAGCAACTGTTTCATCAAGTCTACCAGCGAGTACAAGTAGTGATTATGAACGCAAGACAAAGCAAGATTCGGTGGCCGCTCCCTCTGTGGTAACCACAGCAGCAATGTCTACTACGGCAACGGCCGTGACACCCAGCCTCGGTGCATCCTCACCGACACCCATAACGACAACAACAGTTGCGAAGACTGTCACTGCCGAAGTATCCACATCCTCTCCTCAAGATATTCTCGCGACAATTCGGCAGCGCTTTGCTCAGCACACCAGCACGCTTGACGCTTCTAAGGTCAAAGCCGAGGCTGTTACATCTACAGAGTCTGCAGGTCAAGGCGCCGCGCCCATCACTACATCGAGTGGATTCCAGCCTCTGCCAAGAGTGAGTAACCCGTTGTCATTCACCACTGGCACGAGCGTTGGAAAGACCACAGCTTCCGCGACGGGATCCCCAGCTACCTCTGTCCAGGCTGCTCTTGGATCCACCTCAGGTCTGTCTGGCACACCAGCGAGTGGTGGATTATCCGATGCACTCGCGGGCATTCGAGCAGCAACGGGAGGGGGAGCCTACACTCGAAGCACGTCTCTCAGCATGGCTACTGGGACTACAACCACAACCACAACCACATCTACTACCGCAGCCACCACACGCACGAGCATTTTCTCAGCTGGTCTCACCTCGACGCTAAATCCCAGCACTCCCTTGAGTACTGTAGTGAATCGTCAGCCGTATTCGCAGGCACAACAACACCAGTCGCAGCAGACGTCGCAGCAAGGAGGTAGCAATGCGGGAGCAGACACGCCGGCGGGTCCTTCCCTGCAAAACTAAGCCAACCTGAGGGGCGCGTCTAGGCCTTTTCCCAGTTCCTCTTGGATGCCACCAGTCCAAACCGGGTTGAAATCAACCACTTGTGCACATTTCCACCGCCGTAAAATAGAGTCATTACCGACTGCATACTTCACATTCATGCGCATGTTTGCGTTTTCTCGCGTGTAGAAACCTTGTTTGTCTGGTTTTTTATGACACACGTGCCTCGTATCCAAGCGAAATATGCATCGGTTATGGAACTCTGCGATTGTCCGAACTGCGCACCTAGTTGGGAGGGCACGCGCGGACATTCGACGACAGCAGCACACTCAGGACTCTATCATTGCACAGTGGACACGCTCAAAGCACCTTTTTCAGGTTGAAGGCTCTGAAATTCAACATGTAATATCCCAACAAAGACATTTCTCTACGGACATTCCCACTCAGGCTTCAACATCCGAAGTGTCGCGTTCACGCGGAGAGTCACACAGGCATCCACCAGCGCGTCAAGGGGCCAACACATCTATACCCACTACGGTGGCAGCATCAACAGCTCCTAATACCCGACAGGGGCGAGTATCCCTCCATCCCGGAGACCTAATTGACGTAGCAATCGAATCTCCGAGTGAGGATGGGTGCGTGGGACGGTATGGAGGATTTGTCGTATTCGTCCGAAACGCCTGCCCGGGTGAGACCGTGCGAGCGCGTGTCACACTTGTAAAGGGGAACTTTGCACGCGCTGAAGTTGAGTCTGTGGTGGCTCCCAGCGTTCACGAACCGATCCGGCAACCCAACGGTCCTCCGTGTCCAGTGTATTCTGAATGCGGGGGATGCGATATGATGCATCTCACCTATAATTCACAGCTGATCTTGAAGCACCAACGCGTTGTTGACGCACTACAAAGGATCGGTAGGCTTGCCCGACAACAGCGCACAGATTCAGACTCGGCCGAGCTAGATCCTCAAGTAGCGAGGAACGCAACAAGCCAAATCATCAAGCGACTCGTCGAACCTGTCATTATGTCTCCCCGGCAGTTCGGATACAGGAACAGAGTGAAACTTCACCTTCGCCCTGGTAATCCACCTGCTCTTCCAACAACAAATGCTTCATCAACCTATACTGGCCCTGATCAGTACACGGGGCTCACTCAGCAGCTGTTGTTTCCAACACTCCAGCAACTAGGGGCCCGAAAGCCCGCCTTCAAGATGGGCTACCTCGCGCACGCACAACCGATGAGGCTGGTCGACATTGCTGCGTGTCCCATTGCGGCTCCCGAGGTCAATGCCAAAATACGCATAGCAAGACGGCAAGCTGGGGAGTACTCCAGCGACACGTTCAAGCTCTATCAAGAACTGGGTCAAAGCGTCGAGGTAATTGAAGAAGATACTCGGAGTAGCCAACCCGCTGAAGGCACAAATGATGCGTCGCAAACCTCCACTACTAACACCAAGAAAGCGAGAAGAGGCCATAACATCCACACGAGGCTTGCGCAGGACGAAGAACCCGAACAGATACATGGCAAGCTTTGGAAGATGCAAGATTTCGCTCGTCCACAGCGTCCGGCTCAGCTACATTTTAGGATGACTGATTTTGGTGCATGGAAAGTGCCACTGAACGCGTTTTTCCAGACCAATTTGAGCATTCTGCCCCAGTTCGTCTCCAGTGTGCGAAGGTGTATCTTTGATGCTCAGAGGTCTTATGAAGCAGCCTGTTCATCGGCAGCAGTCTCCCCGCACCCTCGAACACTCCTTGATCTCCACTGTGGTGTTGGATTTTTTGCGATTTCTTTAGCTTTACCTCAATCCCTGTTTGAAAAGTCACTCAAACCGTCGGCTTCATACACCGACTCGCTTGCCGATCAAGATCCACCATCTTCTAGTTTCCCAGGACTGGAAGCAGTCGTGAATTCTGGAGAAGGTCAGCCTTGGTATCAATTTGCTATCTCGAACTACATTGGCGCAGAGATTAACGATGTAGCAATCTCGGCAGCACAGGCGAATGCAGCACGCCTAGGGGTAGACAAAAGGGGCTACTTTTTCCGAGGAGATGTATCGGGCTTCCTAAAAATCCTAGCAAAGGAGTACGAACGCTTGTCGATGCAGACCAACGCAGAGATTCAGGACGATATTCCTGACGAGTCATTGTCTTTCAGCGCTAGATTTCAGTCGATCCAACGGGATCTTCGCTCTGAGGCGAGTTCTGGCTGGAGATTCGGAACGGTCCCCTCGCTTGAAGCTACCACAATAATCGTTGATCCACCACGTGCAGGCTTGCCTTCACACACTACTGATGAGCTTCTTCGAATTGGTGCGGCTCAGATTGTCTATGTATCTTGCAACCCCGCCACGCTCGCTCGTGACATCGCACGCTTGTGTGGGACAGCACAAGATGGAAACCAGTATCCAGAATCTGGAGGAGTGCTGGCCCTTCAGTCCCAGCCGGCTTCACTAAACACACATCTAGGCCTTCCCGGTCCTGGTAAGCAGGCGAGATACGCAGTAGCACGTGTGATCCCAATTGACATGTTCCCGCAGACGCATCATGTAGAGGTGATTGTTGACTTGAGAAGGATCGACTAAGTGTACAGTCATGTAAATACAGTCTAACTCCATACATGGAGTGAAAGCTTTATGTCAGCAAATGAATATGCTTTACAGCTTCAAATGAATTAAACTTGGCCAAATGCTGTCACGAGACGCAAGAACTCCTGGGTAGTTGGATGGATCCGTGATCTTTGGTGTTGCGGTCGAATGTGCTGAGCTGACCTGGCTCCAGAGCTCGCATCCAGACCTATATTTTCGAGATCAGCAGCCATCATATTCCGAGCGTATGCGGTAAATTCGCCAAACTGAGAGTGTAGGATCTCTCCTAAGCTGAGCCAATCCTCAAAAGCCAGAGCAAGCGATCCTTCTACAGCAGGAAGCCCCGAGGCGTTATCACTATTCAAGTGGAAGATCGTCGGCACTGGCTTGGGTTTACGATGCGATTGCCCAAGGGAGAAAAGATGGGCTGACTTGTTGGACGGCATAAAAAACCCCACACGACGGAATAGGTGCGATTTCTGTTGGTCATCCACATTCTGGTTCCTCGAGGTTGGTTGATCTCCCTCGGCTGCTGACTTGAGCTGGAACTCCTTCCAGGCTGTATCTTCGTACAATTCCAAATAATTTAGGAATCGATCGCGGATCACCTGGTGAGAATACGTGAGTTCTTCGCTGTCCAGAAGGAGGCGCGTGTTATTTTTCGATTGAGTGGGATCGTTCGATTCAGTCTTTTCCATTCGCTTCAGGAGTTCAAAGGCTCGACTAGACAGCATTGACATCGTCGATGACGATCTAGTAGACGCAGTGAAGTCCAATATCCGTGAGGAGTGAAGCTGGGGCTTCGGAAAATGCGGAATGGGTATGCGGACACTTGAGTTGAGGATAAACCTATAAAGAGTCTGGGAGGTACTCTCTGTAGCAGCGGCAAGACTTGCGGTGAAAACGGGTGGAATGACAGGATCGGTCTGGTCGGCTGCCTCAGCCGAAGAGTTCGACATTGACGTTAGAAGACTTAAAGCAACCGCAGTACGCATTCCGATCGGCTTGAACTTCGCTTGCACGTGTTTCGTGCTCTCCAGACTGACAGGAAGGGCGGCGGGAAAGAACATGGCAGATTCTACCTCAGCAGTATGGCTTCCTGCGGCAAGCAGCATCTGCCTTTTGATTTCCTCTTCCGACAATGTCGCACTGGCTGTACCTTCGCTTACAATTGCAAGTCGCGATAAACTGAAGTTACGCTTGTGGTTTTGTCCGGCCGAGTTCAACTCGGACGTTCCTGTTGCAATTGTTGTCGTAGACAACCCACCACCGTTCCTGACTAGGAAGAGCTGATGCGGTCTGTGGATTAACATGTATACAGGCTTCTCCCTGAACTGCTGCCGATGCTCAAGCTCTTTGGTACTGACTGTGAGGAGTGATGTTCGCTCCTCATACCTTTGTTTCCAGACACGTTCGTGTCCGGCGATTACAGCCTCTCGGAGTCTAGCGATAGCATAGCGCACAGACGTCTTGGGGAACCTCTCGGGATCCGCATAGTAGGCAAGAGGGACGTTGTTTGTATCTTCGCGGCTCTTCGTGAACCCTTGTGAGTCGCGCTCACCCGTGCCTTGTCTTACCAGTTGCCAGTTCCTTGCACGAACCACAGCCTTTGCTTCTTCGCAGAGCACTCGGAGCCACGCGAGCTTGCGGGCCCGCGTTCGCCTTCTAACCGCTAATGCGATGAGTGCACCCTCCACTATGGAGCGTGGCGATGATGGGTCCAGGTCGTGCGAGCGGTGACGACTTGTTCCAGTAGACTCACCTTGCGTCATTTTGATCCCTGGACTCTCATCCGATACTGTCACTCGCGATTGCACTGGCGGCTGTTGGCGTTGTGGACTTGGACCTACAGACCCAACTCGAATGGGCTGCTGATTCCGAAACATCGTCTTTGATGGAAGGAGAACAGAGAGCGCTGATGACACCCCACCTGCCGTTCCGCTTTGCCCTTGGTATCGGGCTATTAGACCCTCCAGCACCAAGGTCGCAAAATCCATCCTCGCATCCAAAGGACATTGCAACACATCAAGATACGTGTCAAGCTCCTCTGTCCAGCGCAGGCGAACTCGATGGTGGAGCTCGCGATGCTGATAGTCAATTCGTATGCGGTTATGGCTGCTGCTTTGTGACGGTGTGCTCGCAGTATCATCTGGCAAAGGATTAGAGCGATCTGTAGGCTCGAGTAGACTATTAGCTGGTGATGGAGTCACTGAGGAACTGGGATCATAACCACCGCGAATACCAGCCCCTGCTTGTGGACTCATCGTCATGAAGATACTATCGTTTGATGTAGTACTTGAGAAGGTGTTTGAATTCTCCCAAAGCGTAGAGTATCTCGATGATCCATCCGAGTCGTCATCAAAATCGCCAGAGTCAAAGTCGGAATCATCAAGGTAATCTGAGAATTCGTAATCAGAGAATCCTGATGCCTCGGACAGCAAATCCGAATCAGAAAGTGTGGGTGTGAGGGAGCGCATGGTGCTGTGATCATCATCAAATGTGACTGATGACTGTGTGCTGCTCTCGCCAGCCGCTAATGGAGCCTCCGCCACGGCGGCCATAAAACCGGAACTAGGGCCTTGGACGCTCTCTTTCCCTTCTCGTCGCTTGCGCTTCGCAGGAAGAGCTCCGGCAAATGGGGTAAGCGGAAACCCAAGCGAAACTCCGGCCGAGTGACATCGCAATACGGCTTGAACATACGATTTTTCGCCGCCGTCCTGTGAATCCGTGACTCGGGATTCCAGCTTGCCAGCGTTTGGTCTAGATGAATTCTTCCTTCGCAAGGTACTCTTCTCTCCCTTCAAACTGACTGTTGGGACCTGTTTGACAGCGCTGGCATCAATCTGGCCATCGGCTTGGAGCTTGTCTGGCTCACCTTCAAACAATCGCTTGCGACGCAACTCTAGGCTACGAGCGGTTACTAGCGCTCGGATTAGCGGCCCACTCTGCTGAGAGAGGTCAACAGGAGAGCCCAATTCTCGTACTGGGATGGTCCTTGATGAAGACCTCTCAAACTCTACTTCATTACTCGCTAAATTTGATCCTGGCTCAAGCAGCTTGCGCGTGTCTACAATGGTCCATGATAAGCAGTTGGCCACACGTGCAGCGAGACGGATAGCGGTCTCGGCATGGATGTACCCCTTTGATCGACTGTGCATGAAGTTTGCAAGTTCAAGAGGTCCAAGGGCAGTTGATTTGCTCATAATTCGTCGAGATAGAAGTGACGTGCGGAAGTTGTACCAAATTAGCCAGCTGGGGCCATTCAGAACCTTGGAAGCATTCAATAGCGGACTATCACTTCGAAGTGACATAAAAAGGTCATTGCGAGGGGTGTTACTCGAAGGCATCTCAGCGTGTTCGGGATCTGCCACGTTGCGACTTTGATTAGACGATGAAGATAGCGAATTCCCTAGGCCTAACTTGAGAGGTTGGCGTTTCATACTGTCGGTTAGAGACTTGGTCAGTCCACGTGACGAGGCCCTGGTGGAAGACAGGTGATTTGGCGTACCACCTCCAAGTCGCCTTGAGTTATTATCGATTCTGGGGATCATCTTCCCGCTAACAGTTGTGTTGCTACCTGAGCTTTTAGTGAGGCCCGTTGGGTTAGTAGAGTAGGAGAACCACGAGCTGGCTGGCTGATCATCAGTGGACTCCTCCTCATCAGCTCGAAAGTCGGTTAGATCAAAACCCAAGGGGAAGTGAGCCAGGCAGTGCACCTCCCGGCGCTGCTGATCGAATCGAAGGGAGCACTGCTCCATGCGAGAAATGAGGTACAAGATTTGAGAGCCACCACCAGAGGTCGATTCCAGTTCCTTGGGCACATCTTCCTTTGCTTTAAAGAAGCCTGATAATAGGAGACTGGTCAGTTCTGCCTGGCGTTTCAATTTTTGTAACATCGTCTTGTTGCGTCGACGGTCCTTCAGGTCCTGAAATCGCGATGGTTCACTTGTCGGCAGCGTCATCCCAACACGAGTCAGAGTGAAGAGGTGGAGCTCGAAGGATGGGTGCTGGAGGTAATTCCTAAGGAACAGCATAAGTTTTCGTGGGCGCTTTAGATTCCACGTATTTGCCATGGCTAAGAAGACTGGACTTGGGCAAACACCTCTATAATAAGGAATCTGATTGCCCAAGCCACTGGGATCACCATTCACATTGCGCCCACTACAAAGAAGTCGGAACAACTCTGATTTTCGCTCGACGTTACGATATGCGAACTGAACCAGTTCTTGTACCCAGCTATCTTCGTTGCCTGCCCCCGTTTGCGACTCACCAAACAACGATGACAACGCCTCCTTGGGTCCCTCAGATAGGGGAGTGGCCGAAGAGGGTAGGGCCATGCGTTGCACAGACTGGTACTTCCAGTCCTGATTTAGGTTGAAAATCTCGGTTTGATCCACATCATGGAACAAATGAGGGAGCAAATGCCCGAGAATTCTGTTCAAGTCGACCGACGCCCCGATTTCGAAGCGGTTGCTGCGCAATCGTGGGGTTGTACTTCTTGGTGATGGCTTAGGGAACCCATCGGTTCTTGGGGTCTTTCGCATTCGAGGACGATCAACGTTCATACGATTGAGCATGTTCGATGCGTGGCTCTCGAGCGATCTGAACAATGTCACCGCCGGATGAGGGTGTCTCGCCAGGGTCGCACTCTCATCAATCGAGGTAAGCTGAATGGAACCATGATGATTCGAGGAATTCGAACCGGAAAGCGCTGCTGCGGACGACAACATAACGGTCACCCGCGGCTCGGATTTGGCCGACGTTGTAGCTTCGATGTAGTTCATTGGTGCCTTGATTTTTAGTTCAAGTGGGCTAAAGAGGGTGCGAAGCGCATTAACGGCAGCGACATACGAGGAGAGACCCCACAAACTTGCGACGAGCGCATGAACGCTTTCTGCCAGCACAGCAGGTGCAACATTGGAACGGAACATTAGGCCTTCAAAGGACGACCCTAGCTCTGCTTGAGCATCCCTTCCTCCTACAAGAGGCGTCGGAAGCTTTTGAGGGGATAGTGGGAAGACCGGATGCAGGCTGAATAAGTGTTGGATTAAGGTTTCACGGATCAGTGACAAGGAAGGCAGTCGGACTGGATGTGTTAACGAGCCGACATTCAAGTCGATATCAGGCTTTGCGAGGGACTGCATACGGCTGCCTGAGGCAACTTTTGGAATAAAGCCGACCAGGCGACATTCGTTCTGACTCCCAAGACTTGAGTCTCCTTCGGATGAGGAGGCGTTTCCAGTTTCTGCCGAGGAAGCGCCACTGGATGCCTTACCAGAGGTCATGGCTCTCATGGAGGACCACTCTGGCAGTTTTCCCAGTACAGATGCGCCAAGCTTGCGACCGCTACCAAAGTCTTGACCGACTTGCGCTCCTTGTGCATCCTGATGCTGACTCTGCTGCAAGGGGAGGGCACCTGGCCCAGCGGAAAAGCAGAGAAGATTGTCCTGCTCGAATCTTTTGAAAGAAGTGGGAACGATAGCAGGGAGCGCTTCCGAGGACAATGGGTAGCATACTGGAGCAAGAAAATCACTTAAAGGCTGTGGCTTGCTCTCAGAGGTGCTGTGTCCCAGTTGAGACACAGACGAACCTGATAAACCTGTTGGATGTGTGTTGCCAACGCAGGTTGGGTTGGGAGAACCAGCACCTCTGTCTCGCGATGCACTGCTCAATGCACTCAGGTTTGCCACGAGGGACGGCCAAATCATTTGAACTTCTAGCTGCGCAGGTGCACCAGGTGCTGCGGATGCAGACACCAATTGACCAATAGGATCGGTGGGGGTGGTAGGGAGCGCTCCTTCGACGCTTTCAGCAATGCCAGACTCATAGCTCGATCGAGCCTCCGACTCCTCACATCGTATTACTGAGCGCGTCGGCTGACTGCCCAGCCGCACTAGCAGCGGCAGTTCATCTAAAGAAAACGTGATACCACCTCCAGTCAGCCGAGGGATGAATGTGCCAGAAGCATTTTTATCCATTAGCGATGCCGACGGCTGAGAAATCGGTGTATCGACACAGCGCAGCAGCTGAGCAGCCACGATCAATTGTTTCCACCGTTGACGAACTAAGAACGCACGCACGGCTCGCTGAATAACGCATGCGGCGCGTCTGGTAACGATAAACTGGAAGACAACAATCGCTCTTCTCCGTCGCCTTGCGAAGTCAAGGAATTGGACAACCGTTGCGGTTGCCTTACGCATGACACGGTCTTCTTCAACTCTCTCAGCAGCAAGCCGGGACTTCTCGCCAATGATTCGACTCAACTTGGCACGGAACAAAGCGTGCGCCCGAATCTTTTGCCATCTACGTCGATCACGGAACCAGAAAAGAATCCTCCGCGCGGCATTTTGTTCCCGACATTGCAGTCGGTGTTGCTCAATAACGGACTTGGCGTGTAGCGAGACCTTCACTGCGAGGATAATCTGACGCCATACAGCAGCGCAGCGTTCCTCTCGCACTTGCGTGTAGTTCTTAGTTACCGCTCGTAACATTCTTTCTTCAATGATTGACCAGGTTTCCCGGAGCTTCTCGGTTTGCTGACTTTCCAGAGCCTCTCGTCGCTCTCGTACTTTCGCGACAAGAATCCGAACCTTTGCTGCGTGCTGCTGCGCAAGAATCATTCTATCATACGACTTTTGAGATTCAGCTACATGCTTCAGGACTGACGCAATCAATTCACGCCTGGATCGCTCATCGAGTGCAAAGCGAGCGAGGCCAAAGAACCACGCCTCTCTCTCCAGCTGGCTAATGTCCTTTGTCACTTCCGATTCTGTCTTCGATTCTCCTGGGCTGGATTCCACCGGCAGTGCATCAATCAGCCCCTGAAGGCCATACACCGATTGAAGTTTCGGATGATGCTTGGGAACATCGGAGGTGGCGGGTGCATTGTCATTCGGCTGATCTTCGATTGTAAGCTCCGATGCATCGGGCTCTGAGGGTGATGGAGACTCAGCGTGTATGTCGATATGCGGAGCATTAACATTAGGTGATATTCCAGCTCTGGACGACTGCTTAGGCTCTGGGCGCCCAGATAACCCCACCGGAACTTCCAGAGCAGGTACGCGACAAGTAGCGGCTATTGCAGCCTTTCGCCTTTCAACTAAATTTTGTTGGTCCTTCTGCGCTTTCTGATGTCGTTGGAGATTACTTGCCAACCCGTGAGAGATAGCACCCGATTTGTCGTCCACGTCCAAGGATGGAGCATCCTCGACTGCATTCCTGGCTTGTTCATGCTGACATGCTCCGTTCGCGCCATGCTCGTTCTGAGGAGTAGCTGCCAAGACAACAGAATGAGGTTGAATTGAGAGGAGCCGACGAATCGTTGCAGGATCACGAGGCTTAGCTGCGGCTCGCATTAGGGTGTCAGTGGCAATAGCAACACTGGTCACCAAACGATTCTGGGATTGGGGCACGGGTATCTGTGCGATCTTCTCAGCAACTGAGAGATGCCGTGCGACTGCGCTTGCTGGTCGGAATTGATGCTGCAGAGCTTCGCTCCGAGTAATGCTGTGATTGCTCGTGCCTCTTGCAGTTCCAGGACGTTTGAGTCCAGGAACTGGCTCAAGGCCTAACAAGTCTTGCTTTGGAGGACACACTTCCCAAACGTTAGCACGTGTTGGATCTGGGGCAGTTGAAAATGTATATGCACCCCGTGTGCCCTCAGAAAGAACAGCAGGTTTCGTATTGTCTTTGGCCCCCAACAGCTCCATCTCCTCTTCAACGGAGAAGACAAATTTTGAGTCAATCTCTGGCTCCGCTTGTGAGCTTAATTCTTTGTGGGTAGCTATATCTGCCTTGTGTAGCATTGCCTCGAGTAGTACGCGTCCACGCTGGACTGAGTCTCTTGTGACCCATTGTCGATAAGTCTGTCTTTTCGCTCGATTGAGAGCGTCGTTTACGCCTGCATAGTATACACGTCCCATAGGCTGCGCGTCGCCTGTACCTGCGGCCATGCCGCTCGAGTTGACAGAGGCTGAACTCGGACGGGAGCTGATTGATCCACCCACGGAATCGATTACCTCTGATGAAGTGATTGTCTCTTTCTCGGCGATCTGCTTGATCCTGTCCAATGTAGGTGAGCTAAGTGGTTCGACCCTGGTAGAATCAGCTCCTTCCTCAGCTCTTCGTTGACCGGGCTTTTTCTTCTCGTACGACACGTGATCTGGAGTGATAAATCGTGGGAGTATCCGGTTTGCCATGGCTGATTTGCTCACTTCATCTTTACTCGCTTTTTGTTCGTCATTTTTCTCAGGCTGGTGGCACGCGGAGGGAGGTCGTTTCTGTCTCACCGCATCTAGAGCGTGGCGTAATGCGTCCTCACTCAGCTTTCCTTGTTCATAATCCTGCCAAAGCTTGAGTTCTGAATCAACCGGTCCTGTTGGCTCGTCTGCACGCTCATTTGCTGAGTTCAGACGATCCTGATCTTTGGCTCGAGGAGCGATTGTACCAGCTGGTCGAAATGCAACCGTATATACATCTCCTTCTTCACTAGCTAGTAGCCCATCATCGCCCTTAAAGACAAGTCGTCCATCCACATACAGTTTTCGAGCTTCTTTGTTAACTGCCGGAGCCTCTGGTTTTTGACGTCGAAGCGCAGCCATCTTCCTCGCCGAGCGATGAGGGTGCGGATCATTGTTGGCCTCAGTCAGCGCGGCCAGCCATGTTGTGGCTGGCATGTTTTCAATTGCTTCGCTGGCGCTTCCCTTGACGCCACCTCGTGGGGTCCGTGCGGCGGCCTCGATAAGCCTTGCAGATAGTCTGGGATGGTCGTTCTCGTGAGAAGGGATTTGCGGATTGAGCAGCCTGGGGAGGGCGCCAATGGACGTGCTCGGGCCTTTTTGACTTAGAGATGCTTCCACAGTCATCGATACGAGTGCTCCACCGGTTGGGCCATTGGCGATAAGACCTGGGGTATGGAACCCAAGAACTTGATCGAACGACTCACGGCGAGCCATCGTATCACGCTTTGATTCGGCATGAGAAAAGCGTGCACTATGCGATGCTGGATCCGCAAACATTCGATCTGAGTCTAGACTATCACTCAGACGACCGAGGCGCAGTGCGGGCACCCTAGCCGTTGCCGCTACCGTTTCTCCCAACCTACTGTCTTTGGGTTGCCGGTTGGTGATCGTGCGGCGGAGCCGCAGTCTGCGCGCATGACCTGGAACCGAAAACTCCTTCGCACTGGCCTGACGCACCGTCTCGAGTATTTTACGCCCCTCCTGGTCATCGGGATCAAGTTGAAGTAGCGTCTCCACGAATTGGTCGTGGAAGGGGGAATTGGGCTGCATGCTGTTTGCGAGGGTGAGGAGGGGACTGGAGACAATCTACTCGCGAATATCCTCGTTCCAGTGTCTACCAAGGCTAATTACCTGGTTACTGGCATCAGCATGTCCTTTACCTTCTTAGATTCAACTAACCTTCCATTCTCCTCGAACCGATTTTGAATACTCTCCAACGGTCGGGTCCGACCCAGGGTCTGGGTGGATGCTGTGAATCAACGCCACTTGCGCCCACAGCGCGTTTGCACCCAGGACTTGGCGCACTCGGACCCTCACTACGGCTGTACAGACTCGGAGTATTACAATCAATCCACATTTCCGTGTGTTGGAGAATTGGGTACTGCGCGGGTGCAACTCGCGAGAAAACTACACATTTGGGTAACACGTGCTGAGAAACCTCCAAGAACCCAGCGTGTGTGAACAGAACTGTAGTTCCCGCCTACCAAATCGCGAAAAATCCGTTCGTCGGAGTTCCAGTCTCAGGCTCTCCGTCTGTACTAGAGCGATTTGACTACCCGCAGCACCTAGCTCTAGTCGCGTACCCCCCTGACGCGAACCAATCTCGTCCCAACATGCATCGTACGCGTGCGCTGACACACCAGCTTTCGGATCTGCTCGCCAAGAGCTTCCTCCGGACCGGAGTGCCCTCTTCACTCTTGACCATGAACCCAGGGTCGGGCATCACGTTGCCATGTGCCAATCCCAAGTTTGGGGACTATCAGTGCTCGCTCCCTGTGGCAATTTATCGGTCCCATTTCAATGCTGGTGGTAGCAAGAAGTCCAAAACACCGGAGGGAGCACCCGCAGCCGATGCTGCCGCACCGACACCCTTAAAGACGGCTACCACTGACAAGGGTGTGGAGGTGGTCAAACCATCTTCGCTTGAAGACTTTGGTAACAAACTCATTGCTAATCTAGATCCTGACGCGAAGAGCCTCATTGGGAATATCACCTGCGCAAAGAATGGATTCTTGAACATCTTTGTTGCTCAAGACTTTTTGCAATCACGAGCACTCGAGACCGTGTTACTCAATGATGTCCCACGACCCACCTATTTGGAGCGTGATATGCAGATCCTTCAGGCGAATAGAGCTGCTCCTACGGGTGGGTCCCATTCAGGTAAACTGGTGGGATCGCCATATCCCGTCCCTCCTGAGAGTATGAGAGAGGCAGCTTCCGGTAAAGTAGACTTCCAAGCACTTCCTCGCACGGTCTCTATTGATTATTCCTCACCTAACATAGCCAAAGAAATGCACGTTGGTCACGTTCGATCTACGCTGTTAGGCGACGCATTATCTCGCATAATGGAGTTTGCTGGCTTCCGCGTGAATCGAGTAAATCATCTGGGTGACTGGGGCACCCAATTCGGCATGCTGATCGCCCATCTACTTGACATGCAGCAAGGCCACGGAGACGTCACGCAGTCTGTCTCGGACTTACAGACGTTCTACCAGGCAGCAAAGCGCCGATTCGACTCAGATCCAGAGTTCAAGCACCGAGCAAGAGAGTACGTTGTTCGCTTGCAAAGTGGTACTGATGAAGTCTGCACCAAGGCCTGGAGTCAAATCTGCCAAATTTCCCAGAATGAGTTCCGAAAAGTCTACGCTCGTTTGGGAGTGGATCCTAGGTTGACTGAGCTGGGAGAATCATTCTACAATCCATATCTGAAGGACGTCGTTGAAGAGCTCCTACACCAAGGCGTTGCGATTGAGAAGGACGGCGCTGTGCTCGTTGCAAGTAGTGTGGTTCCAGGTGAGAAGACCGAGGACCAACAACCCACCAACGCTGCAAGCGAAGCTGGAGACGATAACGAGTCTGCAACTGCAGACTCCGAGGTCGCTGGCGCTATTGTGATTCGAAAGAAGGATGGAGGGTACACTTATGGCACGACCGATCTGGCTGCACTTCGCTACCGTTTACTCGGTGAACGATGGTTTAATCCTGCGAATGCCCCAGCTCAGGGATCCGAGCACGATCGTGAACAACTTAAGCGGGAGTCGTATGGTGTGAACGACTGGATTCTTTATGTCGTTGATGCAGGTCAGTCACTTCACTTCTCCAGGGTCTTTGAAGCCGGCCGAAAGTGTGGATGGGTAGAAGAGGCCAAGTGTAGGGCTCAGAAACGATGGGAAAACGCACTCAAGGAGTCGGTTTCTGAGAATGACAGGGCAGTCGTCGATCCGTCACAGTTCACGTGGAACGCCCGCATTGAACATATCGGTTTCGGTGTAGTTCTGGGCGAAAACGGCAAGCGATTGAGGACGCGCTCTGGTGAGTCCATCAAGCTCTCGTCACTGCTTGACGAGTCGGTGCGACGTGCTGGAGAAGCAGTTCTCGCTCATCGCAAAACTCAGACTGCAACCAACTCGTCAGAACAACCGGGGGTAGAAGGTCTGGAAGAAGTCAGTGCGTCGATCGGCTATGGTGCAATTAAGTATGCAGATCTTAAGCGCAATCGCATTATGGACTACATTTTCTCCTTCGACGCAATGCTCGACTTGAAGGGAGATACCGCTGTGTACCTCATGTACACACATGCACGAATGTTTTCCATTTTGTACAAAGCGTCTATGGATGGTGCATATGCGGAGTTTATCAAGGAGCTTGTTGGGCGTGGTATGACAGGTGGAGAAGTCTTTATGCAATTGGCTGAACAAGGTGAACGGCATCCTCAGAAACTCGTTGCTGGCGCTCTGGTCCAGTATTCCACGACTAAATATGACCACACCCCGTTCAATGCTCCGCTTATCACCACTCCCCCGTACTTCGACTCGAATGGTGAGGTAACTCCCGAGTGGTTCAACGCACATGCCAAGCAGCAGGAGCTGGGCCAGAAGTTGTCGAAGTGCTTAAGTCAGCTCCCGACTCTGCACTACGTTCATGCTAGCGAGTTAAACTTGTTACGCCAGCTCGTCCTTTTCCATGACGCCCTTGCCGCAACCATTACACATATGATGCCGAGCCACTTGTGCGCATATCTTAGTGAGCTGTGCCAAAGGTTCTCCAACTTCTATAGAGACTGTCAAATCTTGGGCAGCTCGGGACAGGAGAAGGATGGACTTGAGACCCATTTCACAACTCAAGATCAACGTATCTTGCTCACCCATGCCACTGCCCTTACTCTGCGACGAGGGTTGCAGCTACTTGGCATTGATAGCCTGAAGCGAATGTAACGAGCTTGGACCTTCACAAAACTCAGAACTAGTGAATCTGTACGACATCCGGTGTTTTTCGCAATAAAACCCAGTTATAGTAGCATATGGTGTAATTTACTGTCGATTGATGTAATTCTCATAATATTCCGTCATTTTACTTGAGGAGTCATGCGGTACATATTTCAGTCAATGCATGGTTAAAATCTGGACCGCTCCCGCCCCAGGTTCCAAAATCTGGAACCTTGTGGGCCCAAAGTTCCAAATTCGATGGAAAAGCTCCAAACCTGGCAGTAACCTCCAAAAGGTTCCAAATCCAGCCCCCAAATCCAGTGCAAAGGGAGAAACTTTCGGGCCTTGTTTAAGTGCAGTCCGGCTGTGCACTCGCTGTGCAAGCGCGTCAATTTCTTAGAGAAGGACTCTGTGAGTGTATCTATCCGGCTTCTTACCCTTTCCAGTGGCCTGGGCGTGTAATATTATTCCCACAAAATTCCAGCCCCCAGCCCACCAGGATCTGGGCCTGCCCTTTGAGGGATATTGCACGTTGTCCCGAACCGAAACTCATCCATAATTTCCCCCAACAAACGCCCATTACCTTATTAAGTCCAGAATGAAGGCTCTTTACGCACTTCTCATTCTTGCTCTGGCCTTCTGCGTCGCGACAGCTACCTTCGAGGAGCTTGTCTTCGCTGAGCTCGTCGACGACGTCCCCAGCTCTCAGCCCACCGGTGCTGATGCTGCAGCACCCACTACTGCTGGTGCTGTCCCCGCTTCCCCTTCCCCTGACAACAAGGTGAAGGCGGCTGCCAAGAAGGTCCTTGATGCTAAGGCTGCCAAGAAGGACGCCCTCAAGAACGTCGTTCAGGAGGCTAAGGATGCTAATGCTGCTGCTGCTACTCCCGCAACTGCTCCTGATGCTGCTGCTCCCCCTAAGGCTCTCGCTGAGGCTGAGCCTGCCACCACCACAGGCCCCGCTCAGGGCGATGCTGCAGCACCCACTGCTCCTGGTACTGCCCCCGCTTCCCCTGACAACAAGGTGAAGGCCGCTGCCAAGAAGGTCCTTGATGCTAAGGCTGCCAAGAAGGACGCCCTCAAGAACGTCGTTCAGGAGGCTAAGGATGCTAATGCTGCTACTCCTTCCGCAACTGCTCCTGATGCTGCTGCTCCCCCTAAGGCCCTCACTGAGGTAGAGTCCCCTGTTGTTCCTCAGTCGGATGCCGCTGCTGGTGCTGGTGCTGGTGCTGCTGCTGCTCCTGAGACCAAGAAGCCTGCTCAGCAACCCGCTTCTGCCAAGACTGCTCCTAAGCAGCCCGCTGCCAAGGATGCCGCTAAGCCCACTTCCAAGCCTGCTACCAAGGAGTCT
>Ga0180217_1001578_pt1 | contig 24222 bp, 31 predicted proteins | sample eDN3rd37CBELigOP_FD_128521 | JGI IMG/M metagenome (GOLD analysis project Ga0180217, IMG submission 128521) | Enriched Organic Plus compost microbial communities from Emeryville, California, USA - eDNA 3rd pass 37_C BE-Lig OP (version 2) (version 2) ... | reverse complement strand
CAAGGAAGCTACCAACAAACGGCCCAGCCACGGCGCCCGCTGCAACACGGCCAACTCGTTCCAGGCATCGAGCGCCAGGATGGCTTGTAACACCGGCGGCAGATCGATGATCGAACGTAACACCGCCCGCCATTGCTCAAGCCGCTCGTCCTCATCCCAATCGGGATCGCGGATCAGCGGATCCGTAGCACATTGCAAGGATCGACGCGGTTCTTTTGCCTTGGCCAGAACGTCTTCGGATCGCGCCAGCACTGCGTCGATGGCCTCGAGATCGACACCGGGCAGGTCGAGCCCGTCATTCAGACGATGTTTTCTCCCCTCCCCATCCCGATCCGGCCGTCCGACCGGCGCATCGTGAACCGCAGCACTTTCGCGCTCCGTGGCAATGCCGCCATCCCCAAATGAGGCAGCAGACCCTGCCTGTCGCAGACTGCGCAAACCGTTCGGGCTCAGCGCCCAGCCCGGCGCCTGCGCGGCAATGCGCTGCCTTGTCTGCAACACGTCGCGGGCAATGGTGAGGGCACGACTAGGTGAGCGGATATCGCGGGCGGCCTCATGCAGCACCAGATCTTCCATCTCGACCAGTTCGCCGTCGAGCCACAACGAGGCACAGGCATCGGCGAAATGCAACCGCTCGATCAGTCCGGTGCCGACCGGTGAAGAAGCAAGACGCTCATCGAGACGCGCCAGGGCTTCGCTGGCGCGGGTCAAAGGCGACAGCAAGGTCGTGAGAGGCAAAGTGTCGAGATCGTAACGCATTGAATTTATAGTAAACAAAGTCTCAAACGGAATCCAGTGTGGATTTAATGTCCGGCACTGGTGATGGCGGTGGGTTGAGGGTATAACCTCCGATAAGTATAGGTTATCGAAGGTTATATGACCAACACATTGACCAACCTGCAGAAAGGCGCTACAACAGCGCTGAAGAAACGATAAATGTTGGCACTGCCACCTGATTAACAGCCGGAGGATCTGGCCATGACTGTAACCGTGAAAGTAGCCGAAGCCAAAACGCATCTTTCAGACTTGCTGGCGCGGGTTGAAGCGGGTGAAGAGGTGATCATTTCGCGTGGCAACACACCCATTGCGCGCCTCGTTGCGCTTGATGAACGGCGTCAGCGCCTGGCCGCGATTGAAGCCGTACGGGCTTTCCGGGCCCAGGCGCAACCTGTCACCCAGGATGAAATCCGCGCGTGGATTGAAGAAGGGCGCCGTTGATATGGCATTTATTGTCGACGCCTCAGTTGCCGGTGCCTGGCTGCTGCCTGATGAAGATCATCCATTCGCCAGCGAGATGGTGAACCGACTGGCCGATGAAGACGCCGTTGCGCCGGAACTTCTGCAGCATGAAATCCGCAGCATTCTGCTGAGCGCTGAAAAGCGCGGTCGTATCGCTGAGGACATGGTCTACACAGCCCTGACGCGTTTTCGCGCCCTGCCGCTGCGTCTTGTAACGCGCAGTGAGGATTCAGAAGTTATTCGGGTCGCGCGACGCCACCAGCTTAGTGCTTACGATGCCGCTTATCTGGCGCTCGCCCTGACAGAAAGCCTGCCGCTGGCGACACTGGATCGTAAACTTGCGGGCGCCGCCCGTGCGGAAGGAGCGATTGTTTTGGGCCCGCTTGCCCATGATCACTGAGAGTGATCGATCAAGGACAATATTACGCGCTGAAGCACTCGACACGATTGCTGCCGTTTTGCCGATGAACCGCCGCGACATGCTGGCCGAGGTTCTGACCGATCAGGATGTCGAAACGCTGCGCCATCTGGTCAATGAAGGCATGGGCGAAAACACGCTGCGCGCGTTGACCTCGGATCTGGCCTATCTCGAAGCCTGGTCGATGGCTGCGACCGGCAATCCCCTCCCCTTTCCGGCGCCGGAAGCCCTGCTCCTGAAATTCGTGGCGCATCATTTGTGGCGGCCGCAGCAACGCGAGATCGAACCTGATCACGGCATGCCGGCCGACGTGGAAGAGGAATTGCGCCGACAAGGCTTCTTGCGCGTGTCGGGACCGCATGCGCCCGCAACCGTCCGTCGGCGTCTCGCCAATTGGTCGACGCTCACCCGCTGGCGCGGTCTGGAGGGTGCGTTTTCATCGCCGTTTGTCAAATCGGCAATCCGGCTTGCCGTGCGCGCCCTGAACCGGCCGCGTAGCCGCAAGAGTGCCAATGCGATTACCGGCGATATTCTGGGCAAGCTGCTGGCAACCTGTTCCGGCGAGGATCTAACCGCATTGCGGGATCGGGCTATCCTGATGGTAGCCTTTGCCTCAGGCGGGCGCCGTCGCAGCGAAGTCGCTGGCTTGCGAGTAGAACAGCTTGTCAAACAGGTACCTGTCACCGATGAAGACGGCCTTCCCCTCCCCTCGCTCGGCATCCATCTCGGTCGCACCAAAACCAGTGGGGCCGGTCACGATGAAACTGTCTATCTGACCGGCCGCCCCGTCGAAGCCCTCACCCACTGGCTGAAAGCAGCCAGGATCGACAAGGGCAGCGTGTTTCGAAAAGTCGATCGCTGGGGCAATGTGTCCGCGCGAGCGCTCGAACCAAGCGCCGTCAACCGGATCGTCAAGCAGCGCGCCCAAATGGCGGGCCTTGATGCCACAGAATTCTCCGCCCACGGCCTGCGCTCCGGCTATCTCACCGAAGCGGCCAATCGTGGCATTCCATTGCCCGAAGCCATGGAACAATCGCGTCATCGCTCCGTGCAGCAGGCATCCGATTATTACAACGACGCCAAACGGCGCAGCGGACGGGCGTCGCGGCTGTTGTGAGACCAAAAGCGGCCAATAAAGCCACCGGTGACCCACCGTCATCACCATCGGGCAGTGTCGAGACAACATTTATGGTCCGATTGCGGATCCGGTGATCAATCAGGCGGTCTGAGGGCTGCTCCTTCATGTGGATACGAGTTCCAGCAAACATATGAGCGACCGGCGATGGTAGATATGTTGCTTCAACCTCAACATTTTCAGCCAAATTCAGATACCGGTTCGTCGTATAACCGCACCTGGTACTTAAGTTGAAGTACATCGATAACCATTTGAACATGTGGCCCTGCTGTGCGCGATTTGATCTGGTGTTTCATCGCCGAGAAGGTATCGATCATCACTTCTTGTCCATCATCCATAATCGAAATATGCTAATCTCCTTGGAGCCCCGAACGTACCCGAGTGAAGTGTTGTGCGACAAAGGCCACCAGTTCGGGATGGAAATCGGCATAGCTTCCCGGGTAGATTAATTCCGCAAAAATCATACGAGAAGATTCGTTTTCATCCATGTCTTTAACCCCGACGCTCTGAGATCCCCTGTGCGGTCGCTTCTAGTCTTGTCGCAAAATTTCCAAATCTGCGACAAATATGATCCAAAAGCACAGCCAGCCGCAAGTTCTGGTTCAAGCGTCATCGCCTTCTGCCATAAACGGCATGTCTGTCGGGTAGGACGTCCGAACCACCGAGCTTTCCGGTTGGAACTTTGTAAATCCGAGTGAGCGTGATCAACATCGGCGGTGGCGATAAGGCCGAGCCTGCGCACATAATCCATACGGATCACCCCGTACTGGACAAATCAATTCGTTACGGCCTCATTGGCTTGTTCCGACGTTAATGCTAGCGGAGGAGCCAATCTGAGTGAAAAAATATTCGACGGAACCTCGCTTCCAATGAGCTGAGATCATTTCTACGGCGGATACTCTTCGATGAGTGCCTCAACCTCGCTGGATATGACCGTCGCCCTGCTTAGGCCCAGCTCCCAGACCGCATCATGAATGCCGCTTTCCAAGCTGCCCGTGTCAGAAAGATATTCCTGAACAATTGGCCGCGAGACGGCCGCTTTCCGCGCGACTTCAGCACCAATCGCACCGGCGTGGTCCCTTCCCTATCCATAGCGGCCAGCCTACGCCGCTGTGAACCCTAGCTCAAGTTTAGGGGCAAAAATACCATGTTTAATGGCAAAGCATCGCCATTGATTCCGTTGAGTTGCTCACCTCACCTTTAAGGGCAAAGCGACAACCATTTTCGCAGCTTCAAACTGACTGGCCCATTTACACATGTCAGAAGCCCCTCGCTGCCCGTCGAAACTCCGCATCTTCCCTAATGACTACTTTGCGTTCTGCATCGCTCTATCAACCTTAGACCGAGCGCGTGCTCATCAAGCTTCAAGCCGGTTCTTGAATGCCGTGAGACGCGCCTGTAGGTCCATATGGCGCGCTTGGAGCCGGTCCAGAACTTACGCGAAGGAGGATCGTTCTTGCCACGCAATGCACGGGCAGAAAGATCATTGCTGACCCGGTTGCTTTCGCTGCTTATGATGTTGCTGATGCACAAACTGGCTTTGGAAATCACGCTCGCAGTAGTGACTGCGTTGGCGCTGATGGCATTGCTGGCGCGAACCTCGTTCCCCGCCAGTCGAATTGACTCTTTTACTGCGGCCACCGTCTTATCAAAATCCCGCTTCGTCTCCAGATTCACAAAGGTGCCGGCGCCAGCGACTGTCTGCAGGCTCGTGGCTTCGTTATGAGACAAACCGAAGCCAATGATGTTGACGATGGCCCGCGCGGTTCCCTGGTTGATCCGACGTGCAGCCGCGAAAGGATCCCCACCACAGGCTTCCTCACCGTCAGAAACAACGTAGATCACTTGTTCGCCCGGGTTCAACGCTTGTGCTAGTTCGCGGTCTGCGACCGACATTGCCCTGGCTAGCAGGGTCCATACAACGGGCCGGTTTGCAATCATACCGGACCGAACACAGCAGACTGGCGGAGACGTGGATCGCCATGCAACTGCTCGAATCTAATTGGGTAGACACCCCGCAACCCGACCGGACGACGCGGGCTTGATGCGGCACCGCCTGGATGAGCGGAGAATACCACTGACAACATGAATACGACGGCGCCGTGTCCTGCGAGTTTTTCCGTCATAATTGCCCACTGATGCGCGTTTAGGTGTCCTCATGTCCTTGTAAGCCGTCTCCCTTTGAAAAGGCTGCTGATGGCGCTCCAATGCAGAACTAATCCGCGCTTGCATCCTAACATTTTCTCATGCATTCCTTATTTGTACAAAGCCACTTCAAAACGCCCGAGAAACAGCCGTGTCAAAACGTCAGACCACCAGTTCGTCGCCCCGTCGCGCTCGGCTCATCGGTTACGCGCGGGTCTCGACCGATGATCAGGTCCATGATGCGCAGATGGACGAGTTACGAGCTGCTGGCTGTGACCGTATTTTTCAGGAGCAGGGTTCCGGGGCTTCACGCGCTCGCCCCGTCCTGACGCGGCTGCTTTCAGAACTCGTCGCAGGCGACGTGCTCGTCGTGGTGCGGCTTGACCGCCTCGCCCGCTCGGTCAGTCATCTTCTGCAGGTTATCGAAGATCTCGAACAACGCGGCGTTCACTTTCGATCGATCCGAGATCCAATCGACACATCCACCCCAGAGGGGATGTTTTCTCTGCAGGTGCTGGGCGCCGTTGCACAGCTCGAACGCGCGCTGATCGCTGAACGGACCAAAGCGGGAATCAAGGCTGCAAAATCACGCGGCAAGCTGCCCGGCAATCCCGGCTTGAGAGAACGCAGACCAGAAGCAATTCGGGCTGTATCGCAAGCGCGTGACAAGCGCTATCTCGATGAACTGATCACCTCGGCGCAGACCTGGTTGCCTCTGGTGCAACAAATGCGCCCGGTCCATAGCTGGGAGAATATCGTACAGGTGCTCAATCGGCGCGGTCATGGATGGACGGTCGAGCGATTGCGCCGCGCCGTGCATCGTCTGGTTCGGGAAAAAATCGCCGACAAGAAGCTTCTGGCCCGTTCTCCTCGCCGCATCCCGTCTGATCATCTGATGAAGCTGGTCGCCGCAATTGCGATTGCCGACCCCGGATTGTCGCTTCGCGATATCGCGGCCCAGCTCGATCAGATGGGAGAGAGGCCAGCGCGTGGTGGGCGCAAATGGCAGCCTTCGTCCGTTCGTCATCTATTGGATGAAGCCCATCGTTTTGGCCTCATTCGTCGCTAGAGGCTGACGGATCATTCTTCCGAGCAACCACCTTCAATCATGGTGGCCGACATCCGTCCGTCATTCGAACTTTCGAGAATGCGGCACACACACCGTTACAAGTGCCGTCCAACGTCCACACGCCCGTGCAAAATACGCACAACGAGCAGCGTGTTCTCATGTTCTCGAAAATAGATTACATGTGACCCGACGGAATATTTGAGATAGCCAGGACGAATGTCTGCAAACCGCCCACGCTTGCTGTCATCCCTTAATCCTTCAAAAGCATCAATCACATCATTAATGTAGCTGTCTGCTTGCTCTACTGACCATTCGTGTAAGGCGTAAACCAAGATATCTTCGAGATCAGCCTCCGCAAGCGGAGTAAGCTGATAACCATCAAAGCACATGCTTCGTCTTCATTTTTTGCAGGAAGCCCTCACGATCCAAGGGCTTTGACTGACCAGACTTTTCGCCCGCAATCAGCGTCTCCTGCAAAGACCTAACGCGCGTTTCATGCTCTTCTAAAAGTCGCAATCCTGCACGCACAACATCACTAGCAGATCCATAGCGCCCCCCTTTCACCTGTGAATCGACAAAGTTGGCGAAGTGATCACCGAGGGTAACTGATGTATTTCGTGACATACGCCCATTCCTTGACGTTTAAGCAATAGTACCAATATTTGGTACTGGTGCAAGTGGATAGCAGTTTGCACGCGTCCCTCTTGGATTCTGAAGGCCGTCGTCCCGTGCAGACGACGCTCGGCTTTTTACCACAATCTCAAACAGCGCAGCGAGCAACGTCCGAGTAATCAAAGTTAGCACTTGACGCAAAGTTCAGGATTTCCGAGACAAGCGAGGCGCATACAGAACTTTGTCAGCGATCGTGCCTTTAAAAAAACCTCAACTGCATCGATCAAATATCTAATTTCGCGGCGAACGGAGCAGACAGAAATCTTCGCCCCGGAAGTGAAGCGCGACGTAGCTACATTGGTTCATGTGATCGATCAAACAGGCCTGCTCTGGTGCCGACATTTCTTCCATTGTGCAGCGTTCTTTCGCACATGTCTGACTGTAAATCTGACCGGTGGGGACATATGCGACGTAAAGTGAGGTGTTCGGTCCTTTCGGGTTGATCGCTTCATATGCCGCGGTCAACCGTTCGAAAGCCGTACGATCCTGCCCCACAGGGTTAAGGTCGATCCCCATCTCACCAACCTTGCCGACCATCTTCATGTAGCGCAGATGTTCTGACTCAGTACAAACCAATCGATCAGCCTTACAAGGGATCGAAGTCGTGAAAATAATGGCACTGACGATAACCGTCTTCTTCCACATCATTTCTCTTTCCATCAGCGCTTGAGCGTAAGTTTTGGTTTTCCAGTCGACTTCCTGTCTCCCCCGTCGCATCAAATCCGGAGTCTGCGCCAACCTTTGCCATCTTAAGGACAACTCTAGGAAAAGTCATTCAGGACGATAAGCGGACGCCCCTGGCAGCATCGTCAAATCCGATCAATCCAATTTACAGGTTGGGACAAACATCTGGTTATAATCTGCATTCATTTTACGGGCTTGTTCCGAATATTCGAGTGGCGTTTTGTTCGGCGGTGGTGGCCAGGTGAAAACTTCGTTGGCGCATTTGCGAGCAGCTGCCCAGCACGCGAGGCTCCGCGGATCCGATCCATAGGACGACACCCCATTGCTGATTTTCGCCATTTGCGTGGCCCGCTTTTCAGCCTCCGCTCGCTGAATTGCCGGATCGTAGATATTCTGGAACTGGAAATGTCCCTCCGGCGAAACGTGGCCTTCCTCAACACTGAATGACAGCGCTCCATCTGCCCGACAGATGATATGCAACTTTTCCACCACTTCGGGACCATAGGATGACGGCAGGTAAGGCCAGCGAATAATAACCTCGAGCGCGTCTCCTATTTGACGCATGGTACCAATGTCTACCATCGCATCGGTCGATGACTCGTCCCCGCTACTAGAAACCCATAGAGCCGAGCCAGCTGCGATCGACTTGTGGTCCAACTCTTCAGCAACGCTGATATTCACAACCAAGATGGCTGCCATGGCGACGAAAACACCGGATTTTGGCATGCATGCCCTCATTAACACGTTGTCCTGCAGGAAATCTGCTTGTCAGCATAATGTCGAATGTCGAACTGGACTATACTCCGTTTGTCGTGAGGTGCTTTCCATCCAGTCCGGATGTGCGCTTTGTCAGACTTTCCACGCAGCCGCGGACAGGTTAAATCCGCCGATCAGATAGATTGGCATTTTAGATCATGAACATACTTGCAATTTCAGGCAGCGCACGCCGACTGTCCACCAACACGGCTTTATTGAGAGCTATGCACTCGATTGCTCCGAAGGATGTCGTAATCAACGTGTTTGGTGGCATCGGAGATTTGCCAGTCTTTTCGCCCGACCTCGAGGGTTCCGACGAGCCGGATAATGTGCGGCTTTTCAAACGAGCTGTTTCAGAAAGTGACGGGCTGATCATATCAAGCCCCGAATATGTCCGCAGTATTCCAGGCGGCTTGAAAAATGCCATCGACTGGCTTGTTTCCGGAGAGCAGGTGATCGCGAAGCCTATTGCACTCGTCCATGCGTCACGTCGTGGAGACGATATGCTGAAAACGCTCAGAACAGTGCTTTCGACTGTAAGCTCTGGTTTCAACGAGAGCCTTTTCTTCAGGCTTGCTGTCATGAACGAGGCGCCGGAACAGATCTTGAAAATACTCGAAATACCTTCTAACCGGCAGGTTGCCGAACGGTTTCTCTCTGACTTCGCCTCTTTCAGCCAAGAATGGCTCGCGGAAGGCGCAAACACCAAGACCTGACGTCAGCGATTGTCTGGGGACAAGTTGATGGCAGCACCCATAAGGCGCTGCCATCAAGCATCAAAATTAATTCAGCTCAGCGAGCATATCGTCATAGACCTTGCAGGCACCGTCGAGATCAGTCGCGGCTTGCGTTTGAGCAGCCGACATCTTTTGGGCGACAGTTGCAGCCTTTTGAGGGTCCTTTGCTGCAAGTTCCTGCATCTTCTGCGAGACCTCGGTGGCCTTTGCAGTCGCTTCTTCGGCCGTGCAGGCAAAAGAAGGAGTTGCTGCAACAACGAGTGCGGCGGCCAAAAAATAAGCTTTCATAACTGTCCTCATCAATTGTTTGATTCAACAATTCCTAAATACAGATCGATCTTCCTGTTGGCACCACTACTCCCCTCAATTTCCGTTTCCGGATGTCTTATTACTTCAAGACATCAATACACCGTGTCTTCGGTTTTGCAGCGAAACCGCCTAGGTCTCAACGCTGGCAGTTCACGATCAAAGCTGCGATTTCGTCGGGGTCATCACGGCTTAAAGCGGCTTGATGCTGAAGTTCAGGTGCCCATTTCCGAATAATTGATTGCCACAGGTGAGCGAGCTCCGGCCCCAAAAGCCTGTTCAGAAGCGCGCGCGAATAGAAATGGCCTACAGCCAGCACCAGAAGCAGCACTCCGCTTGCCGTGCCCACAATATAAACGAACCGCATGAAATCTGACATGAGCAATGCCGTCATTTCGTTTATCGGCCCGCCAAACGACGGCACTTTCGACAACAGAAAGACAGCCAACGCCGGAACAATGATAATCGACGCCGCTGCGACCGTGACCTTTCTGGTCAAAGAATATCGGTGATAACAGCGGCCGAACCTCCCCTCGCCCACAATCCTGTCGAGAGCGAGTGCCTGTCGATAAAAATCATCAGACTTCTCGACCGGAATGCGTTTCCGATCAATGAGCGTATGCAGGCCCTCCAGTTGACGGCTGGCAAACTGCGATAACAACATGGCGGAACCAAAGCTATGAAGGAAATTCATTGAATGGCTCCCCGTTTCAGCATCGATCGCGATTGAAGTCGTTGATCATATTGTTGAAGTCCTGATTGAACGCGCGGACATCCATGGCAACCGGATCGGAAAGGCTGCTAAACCCATGGTCCTTGTAATCGCCTCGCTCAGCACGCTGAATGGCATTACGTCCGCGTGCCAGGACGCTGTTGATCGAACGCATCATGCTCGTGCAACCATCCGGCCTGCTTTCGCGGATCTTTTTATCAAAGCCTTCCGCCATTTTATTGACCTGATTGAGACTGTCGCCAAAGGCCCGTGCAGTTTTTTCTTCACCCTTCGACTGGAAGAATTCATCGGCAAGTCGCGCGGTCTGCTTTGAATAAAGGATTATGCCTGCGCGAAAATATTCGACAGAGTCCTTCTGGGCCTGCTCGAACGCAGCACGGGTGTTCACCTCATCTCGCTTGCTGATACCGTTATAGAAATCTTTTTCTGCGGCTGCGACTTTCGCCATTGCGGCAACGTAATCGCCATCCTTTTCACGGGCCTTTTTTCCCTTGTCTGCGAGATAGCCATTCGCCTGTGCGTAGCTGTCCAGTTCCGTATTCAACGGTTCAACTTCTTTCAACGCCGCAGTAAGGGCTTTTGCAGCCTCGTCGATCTCGGGTAGTTCCGCCGGCAACGCCAAAGCCTTGTCGAGAGTCTCACGCATACGTTTGATATTATACGGACTTTCGACGGAATAGTTTTTGAGCTCCCGGCCCTTTTCCAGCGTCTCCTGATAATATTTCAGATGGTCAGCGAGATTGGCTGCGAAAGACGCGCTGCCGTTTGCCGCGTCAATATAGGTATTGTATTTCGCAATCTCCTGCTGCTGGGCTGAAGGCTGTTCAACCTCCGCCGTTGATTGCTCATCCTTTTGATCATTGCAGCCTGCAAGGCAAACTCCTGCAGAAAGGAATAACGCAGTTAGAAGCGATTTCATAATTGGTGTCATGCTACTTTAACGTCACACTAATGTGTGAACGAGCCTTTTTTTCGGAATTGGAATTGTTTCGACTGGGTCTGATAACTGGTTTGAATCCGTCATGCGGTATCTGCGTCGAAAACGCAGACAACCAATCGCGTTTATGACCCCAGACTAACAGGCGAAGAAAGCAGCTGCCGTAAGCCAGGCTGCTATAACAATGAGCGGGACTGACCAGTACTCCATCTTTATGAAGAACAGATCGTGCCCGACCGCGCTGTCGCAGATGAGCGACCGGTGTTTCCGTTGGGCACAAACCGGGATTTGCTCGCTTTGTTGAGATATCGGCCAGCTATCCAGTTGACGACACCGGCCATGGTTAAGGAGAGCGCAAAATCAAGAGCTTTTGTCCAGTCCGGCAACTGTAAGGTTTCTGTCACCCAAAGTGTGCCGAGCAAAGTGGTAACCGTCACCGCTCCGATAATAAAGACGGAGAGAAAACCCCATCCACGCCAAACAATAATCATTATTCTTCCATCCATCTTCTAAAACAACACAGGCCCGTCCTCCTAGGGGCGCGTACGGTGTTTAGACGCATGATTTGTTATTTGCAAATCGGTGGATAGAAATTGCGTATTCACGTTATTGCAGGAGCGCGCGGGAACACACATCGCAATCGCGGCGTTGTTGAGTGAACTTCATCCTATGGCAACTCCGGAGAGACGTCATAACTCGCACAGCCAACGGCCGTGGCATTAGGTTATAGGACGCATTCATTCCGACGCCTTTGGCGAAACGATCGTTCTTGACTGTCTGCATTTAACTTTGTGACGTTTCGCTCCCTGATTAAACCAACCTCAGCATTTTTGTCTGCTGACAAAAGTTGGAAAATATTGCTTTAAATCAATATGATAATCTACAAGAGCAAGAGCTATAGACCCTGCGACGGTGTTAACTTACTATTAACTTTAAATTTGTTGCGCATCCCTAAGAATCGGACATAATAACGGTTAGTTTGGCCATTCTGGCTAAAAATCGTTTTTATGGAAATCAATGGGTAATGAACGAGATCTCGCTCAAAAAGCCGAAAGCCACGCTTAAATTCGAAAAACACATCCTCGATCAAGGGGATCAAATTTCGAAGAAGTTGCATTTGCTCAGCGTTCAGAACTTCCCTGATTCTGGAAAGAAGACGCTTCGTTCATTCTCTCTTGCAGAAGCATCACAATATATAGGGGTAAGTCAGAGCCATCTTAAGAAACTTCATTTGGAAGGCAAAGGCCCCGCTCCTGAAACTTCGCCGTCTGGTCGGCGTTCGTACACCGCAGAGCAGATGCACGACATTCGCCAGTATCTTGATCAAAACGGTCGGTCGGAAACACGTAAGTACGTCCCTCACAGAAAGCCAGGTGAACATCTTCAGATCATAGCGGTCGTAAACTTCAAGGGCGGCTCTGGGAAAACTACAACTACCGCCCATCTGGCTCAACATCTGGCCCTTACTGGTCATCGCGTCTTGGCAATCGACCTCGATCCTCAAGCTTCACTTTCGTCACTGCACGGGTTTCAACCGGAGTTGGATCAGGTCCCTTCAATCTATGACGCGATCCGATATGATGAAGAGCAAAAGCCGCTCTCTGAAATTATTCAGAACACCAACTTTCCTGGACTGGACATCGTGCCTGCAAATTTGGAATTGCAGGAATTTGAATATGATACCCCGCTCGCAATGAGTGACCGCAATTCGAATGCTGGTAAATCATTCTTCACCCGCATCTCCAAAGCGCTCGAAGAAGTTGACGACCAATACGACATCGTCGTCATTGATTGCCCTCCACAGCTTGGCTATCTGACCATAACGGCGCTCACGTCAGCCACTGCAGTTCTCATCACGATACATCCCCAGATGCTGGATGTGATGTCGATGGGCCAGTTCCTCCTGATGCTTGGCAATATTCTCGAGCCTATCCGCGCTGCTGGCGCAGAGGTAAATCTGGAATGGTATCGCTACCTTGTAACAAGATACGAGCCAACAGATCAGCCACAGGCTCAGATGGTGGCTTTTTTGCAGACATTGTTTGGCGAGTTTATCCTCAAGAACCAGATGGTCAAATCAACCGCTGTCTCGGATGCTGGGATCACAAAGCAAACTCTCTATGAGGTCGAAAAAAGCGCGATGACGCGTTCGACCTATGAACGTGCAATTGAATCATTAGATGCCGTCAATGGCGAAATTGAAGGCCTTATCCACGAATCTTGGGGCAGATGAGTTTGTCTGCTGACAAATCCAGCATTTATGATTGCAAATTCAGTGAGATAAGCGATTACGGAGACTGAAATGGCTAGGAAAAATCTTCTCGCGGGACTTACGGAGTCAACCGAAGAGCCAGTGACGTCCAATTATCGGATCGGTGGCGCATCCAAATCCATGATCCGTTCTGTTAATGAGCTTGCACGTCAAGCTGACGCTTTCCTTGAAGGTGAGCAAGTAGTCGACCTCGATCCAAATGTTATAGACAGTTCTTTTGTATCTGATCGTCTTGGCACTGATGGTGAAGAATATCAGGAGCTTCTGCAAGCTATTCAGGAACGCGGACAGAACAGCCCTATACTCGTTCGTCCTCATCCAAGCGTAGATGGTCGCTTTATGATCGTCTTTGGTCATCGCCGTGTAAAGGTCGCCCGCGAGCTCGGACGCAATGTTCGAGCAGTTGTAAAGGCACTTGACGACAAAACACATATTATTGCGCAAGGGCAAGAAAATTCGGCTCGAGCAAATCTCAGCTTCATTGAGAAAGCTCTTTTCGCAAAAAATCTTGAGATTCTCGGATATGACCGTGAAACAATCTCCTCAGCACTTGCAGCTAATGCGGCAGCGGTTTCCAAGATGATTTCCGTAACGTCCCGTATTTCGCCGGAACTCATCAATGTTATAGGATCAGCCCCCGGGGTGGGGCGCGAACGCTGGCTTGAACTAAGCCTTCTGGTCGAACGTAAGGCCACTGCGATTTCCGAAATCGTAACTTCGGAAGATTTTGGTTCAATAGATAGCGACGAGCGTTTCAATCGGGTCTTCGCTGCGGCGAATGCCAAAGGCAAACCGGTCAAAAAGGAACGAACCACACCAACGGCAAAGTCGTGGGGATATAGCGAATTTGCAATTACGATGAGTCAAAAGCCGAAACGGGTCGATTTCTCTTTCAGAAGCGAGAAGGCTAGACCGTTCGGCGATTGGTTATCCGAGCGACTTGAAATCCTTTTTGAGGAGTTCAAGCAATCAGAAACCAAGAATGGAGATTAAGCCGCAAAAGAAAAAGGCCCCCAAACGTTGCCGTCGTGGAAGCCCTTCTCGATGTTTTAGCAGACTGAGAATCGCATTTCCATGAATCAGTGTCAAGAGTCGTAAGCGTCTTTTTGGCGGGTGGATTTCTTTTGCCTTTTGAAAGGTGAGAGGAAATGCAAGTTCTGAAGACTGACACGTCCGCATTGCGTGGGCGAATGAAGGTGTTTGCTCAAAATTCTGGCCGGCAAGAGAAGCCCAAGCAGGGGAGGGGCGTAAACAGATGGGCGCTCTACAAACAGCTTTGCGTCGCTAAGGCAGAATTCGGTCTGAACGATCGTTGTCTTGCCGTGCTGAGCTCACTTCTGTCATTTCTGCCTGATGATGAAATGCAAGAGAAAAGCGGCCTTGTCGTTTTCCCATCCAATCGACAGCTTTCGCTGCGTGCCCATGGCATGCCGGAGTCTACACTGCGCCGACATCTGGCCTCCCTGATTGAAGCCGGGATCATTGCGCGCAAAGATAGCCCGACCCGCAAGCGCTATGCTCATAAGGATAGGGAAGGCGGCGTCGAGCTTGCTTTTGGCTTTTCCTTTGCACCATTGCTCCAGCGCGCCTCTGAAATTGCTGCTATCGCGGATAAGATTCTTGCCGATCAGAAAGCACTGAAGCGTCTTCGCGACGAAGTGTCCGTCATACGCCGAGATATAGCGGCAGTTTTTGCGGATAAGGCTCACGAAGCAGGTGAACCTGGTGAACGTATCGAAGCATTGTTTGTTCGCTTCCGCGCCATTGTCGACGCTATTCCTCGCCGTGCATCTCTTGATGAACTGTCCGCAATCAGGGCCAGTTTTGAAGCCATTCGTGGTGAATTGGCTATCGCTCTGAAAACAATAGAGATTGTTCCGGAAATGAGCGGCAGCGTCGCTCAATATGAGCGGCAGCATAGTGAATCCCTGCCAGAATCCCTTTTTGAATCTCAAAATGGCAAAAAGATTGATTTGAATGCGCTTTCCGCGGAAACACCCGTTTCTGTGAAGCTGAAGGAAGGAACTTCAGGCCAGTTAACGCCATCCATTTCTCTCGACCAGGTGCTGCGATCATGTCCAGACATCCGCGAGTATTGTACGAATGGCATTGCGACATGGCGTGAGCTTCTCGATGCCTCGCGTATTGTCTCACGCTTTCTCGGTATCAGTCAGTCAGCCTATCAGGAAGCGATCCGTTTCATGGGGCCAGAAACCGCTTCGACGACTATTGCCTGGATCCTGCAGAAACTATCAACCATCAATTCGCCCGGCGGATATCTACGATCTCTGACACAGAAGGCGAGGGGAGGAACCTTCTCAATCCGTCAGCTCCTGTTTTCGGAAATGAAGGCAAGTGGGTGTCTCGTCTCGATATGAGACTGCTTGGGCCCGGTTCTGAGGGCACAGCCATGAATTGGAAACATCTATCGAGAATAAGCCAAATTCTGGGCTCGGGCCTTGTCGCGGGACTGCTTTCTTGGCTGGTCTGGGCTGGTGCACAGGGTCTCGTAGGCGTCATACAGAACGGGAGGATCGTCAACAGACGAGGGCCGGGCGTTTACATGAGCGATAATCCGATCATATTTTGGGCGCTAAGTGGATTTTTTGCGCTCGGCGTCATTCTTATGGCCGGTCTGGCGTTGATTTGCTTATCGCACTGGTTGTCCTTTTTCCGACGTTCGAACCGTTAGGCGAGGGGCTTTAATAACGATAAGCGGTTTGGCGGATGATCGCCAAAAGTAGAGGGCGTCTCGGTTTCGTTGAATGCAATGCGCGTATGGAGTACCGCTGAACAGGGAGATCAGAAATATAAGCGTAGGCCGCCCGCCGCCAGAATGCAGCGGTGGACCTGGCTACAAGTCTGCGGGATGCCGATTCAGACCGGTCGAACAGGATCGCCAACGGTGTCGGGTAGAACGCCGAGCGGCTGCACAAGCAAATCGGCGATTGCCGTTGCTCTTCGAATATCCTTATCCGTGGCAATGACAGGGTTCGATCTGATTTGCGACTTTTCGTTCATGCTTCCTATTCCCCGCGCTCTGGTGGTTTGCTGTCCTATTGAGGGAATGTGAACAGAGTTTGACGTGCCGATATTGTTATCCGTGCAGCCAGCATAATTGTCCATATCCAATATATGTCGCAGCCTGTCGCGTCCAATTCTGTAGGAATGATCAGCTTTCGCCAGTCATGAAAGTCATTTATCGCATTAAGCAGGTGTCGATGACACACATACCAGAACGACTTGCCAGTCAAAGAGCTTTGGTTAAAATAGTAATTGCTGCCAATCATGATGTTCTGTGTTGAATGATGAGAAACTGTGCCGTTCAGTGAGCAAACTGAAAATAGTGAAATTCGAAATTAAGAAGGGTTGGAATGTTTAATTTTCTTGGATTTGAATTTTCCAGTTCCATTATTACAACGCCTGTATCGGTTATTATTGCCATTGTGGCGATTTATCTGGGACTGCGTTGGCTTAAGAGCTTCTTTGTCATGACACCCCAGCAGCACGTGAGAATTCTTGAAACGTTCGGCCGTTACACTGGCTATCGTAAAGCGGGTTTGTCGATCAAATTTCCTTGGCCATTTCAGCGCGCTCGCTCGCCGTTTTCCTTGCAGACGAAACAAATATCTCTTCAGCTTGGCGTTAAATCCAAAGACAATGCCTTTGTCACCATGCCGATCAGCCTGCAATATCGGGTTATTCCTACCGCGGTAGAGGCGGCCTTTTACGAATTGCATAATCCCGAAGAGCAGATCGAATCCTACGTCGCTACAGACGCACGCGCGGTCGCTGCGGCGAGAACATTCGACCAACTCTATACTGATCGAGACGAATTCACGCGTACTGTCCGTGAATCTCTGGACGAAGCTATCAATGCATATGGTTATGAGATTCGTGCCGTGTTGATTGATGACCCGCGGCCAACGCCGGAGATGATTTCAGCCTTCAACGAAGTGCTGGCGTCTCAGCGCAGATTGGAAGCGGCGCACAACGATGGCGAGGCAGAAAAGATTAAACGCACCAAGAGCGCTGAAGCTTCTGCTGCTGCGATGTCAATTACGGCGCGGGGGATCGCAGCCAGTCGTAGCATTATCGCAGAAGGCAATGCGCGAGCCCTTGCCGCCTTTCGAGCGGATACAACACTTACCGACGCAGATGCTATGGCATTTATGATGGAAATCAATCGGCTTGAGGCGCTAAGGGATGCTGCGTCTCACGGAGGAAAAACAGTGTTGGTTACAGGAGATGCACATGGTGGAAATTATGAGACCAGAGCACTCTTAAGCGCGTTGGCAGACGACGACGGACCTAAATCGGAAAAAGATGCGGGGCGGGAAACTGGTTTGATCGGCACCGTGAAACAGCAGAACCCTCCGTTAAAAACAGATGGGGCTAACGACGAACGGATCAACAAGAAAAATGATTAGTGGTTCGGGTCAAAAGCTTCCTGAAGCGGAGGAAAACATCAGGATTTCTGCACGGAGAAGAAGGCCCCTATTCAGATCATTGGTGGCTGTGTTCCTTTGCGCCATCTCCGCGGGACAAGCAGCTTCCGGCGATGCCGTCGAAATTGATTTGCAGAACGGACTATCGGCCTGCGTCGATCTGAAGCCCGGGCAGGTGAAGAGGCAGGCGAACATTGTTTCCTTCGACGCGAGGTTTAATTTGCATCGGTCGATCGGAATGTGTGGATGCATGTCTGCATTGGTAAATTACACCGCCAGTGTGGAAGTCAACGGCATACGCCAGAAACTGCAGCAGGGCATCATTTCACTTGCACGAGAAGGCGATCGAACACTGATCCTCGCATCGGATCTGAATTTGATTGCAGGTAAGAATGTCCGCGTCGAACTGTCCTGCGCCGGGCCACTGTGACTGAATTGATTTTGCTGCACGAACGCTATCATGAAGCAAGTTTTGACTATTTTTTCAAGCTCAGCGGTCCAGTATCAATCTGGTCGCGCTTAAGTTGATGTAATGGTGCCCTGTATGAAAAATAGAACTCTTATAGCGGTCGTCATCGCGATTGCACTTGCCGGAATTAATGTCCCCGTGCGGGCTGATGGTTTCAAAATCCACGAGCTCACACCCGTCAAGCAAGAGTTCTGGTCAATTTTCGATGCCTCCGCGCATCATGCTGAAGAACCGACCAATTTTCGGATGTCCTGCTGTGGAACAGATGACGACCAGCATTTGATGATCGCTATCGATCGTCATATCAACGAGCAGGGACAGGAAAACCGAACCGACGAAGGTTATCTCAAAGAGCTGGAGTTCAGTTCCGAAAAAATCGGTTTCAAGATAGAGAAGATCGATGTTTCCCCTGCAATTGGACGACTTATCCGCCTTCCGAATGTCGGTGGCCTCAAGGGGGTGAACATTTTCGTCGTAGAGGGCGGAGACAGGCTCACAATCCAGTCGGCTGCGCCGACCGAGGAGACCGCTGAGAGCAATGCACGGAAGGCCTTGGAAATAGCAAAGAAGTCCATCATTGGGCGATGACCCTGTATGGGGTAGCGCGTTATTCAATTGTCTTCTGTTAAGTTTCAGCCTAGCGGTCCATACGAATATTTCATAGATAGAAAGCGGAAATGAAAATCAATGTCATTCTGCGCCTGAGCAATCACAGCGCGTGCAAACGATAGGCAGCTGCGAAAGCGGATAGGTCGTCGTGTATTTCAGTTACATTGCCGGCAGATCGCAGTTCGATGCGATCATCAGGGTGGGTGCAAACAATGATTACCTCACCGTGGACGAATGCATCAAAGGAAGCGTGTGCGGAACGGTAACCCTCACTCTTGGCTTTACTAGAGAGCCATTGGAAGGAGAGAACAAAGGCTTCGAATTTTCATCATCGAAAGGCGGACAGATGACTTACACGTGGAAAGTCATCTGTTTTGACAGCACCCTGGTGCAGATGCTCGGAGCAATTCGCCTCAGGTTCGACCCAGACGTCTACGCAACTCTTCATTCTCAGCACGCAGCTTTGCAGCAAGTTCTTGGCGCAGCTTGAGGTTCTCTGCTTCCAATGCAACCAAGCTGGAAAGATCATCGCTGGACGCCCCCGCCGCCGGTACGGACGCTTTCTTTGTAGCAGCGTTCTTCCAGTTATAGTAGGTCTGCTCACTCACTTTAGATTGCTGCAATGCAGCCTTGAGTGTGGTCTTGCCATCTTTTGTTGCTTTTTCGATCGAAGCAAGGATGGAGGCGCGCTGGGCCGGCGTGTACTTGTTGCGCTTGCTCTCTACCGATGGTGTTGCAGCGGGTGCTGCTTTTGAAGCAGCTTCGGCTGCTTTCACTGGTCCAGATGCGGCCCGGGTAGCTTTAGCGGCAGGCGCTGCAGCCGCCTTCGCGGGCCTTGGCTCAGCTTTTTTGCGTGGCGCACGGGCTTTCTTCGTGATGCCTACAGGCTCGGCGGTTCTAACCTCAACCGGTGTCTCGTTTAGTGCTGCAATGGTTTCGTCTGCCATGGTCTGCTTCTCCAGATCGATGTTAGAAAATTCATTTAGGCGTCAAAAATACAGGTCAATGGTTGATGTAACAATAAGGCCGTGTACATCTTGTGTTCAAGATGAGATAGAGTTGCTTTCAGGGCATATCGATCAGGTCGGACATTCTGTGAAGTGTTGAAAATCCACCGCATAATATGTAGCTACTGCTAAAAGCCCTTTGACGCGCGCGGAGCGCACCTTCAAATCTCCTCTGGAAAGCTACTCACGGATGAAAAATCCAAACCGTAATATTGTCGTTGAATATAAGAACAAGCGTGCTCGCAAAGGCTCGTCATCTTTATGGGGAAATCTGGATCTGAAGTCGATTGCCCGGCAAGTGGAGGCCGATGCGCCCCAATCTCCCGTGGAGGTTCGGGCCCAGCCTGATCTGCCCAAGCCGATCGAGCGTAGAACTGAGAACGCCACTACAAAAGTTGTTGAGCATGCTGAGCCGGTCATCGAGCAGGTTGAAGAGGCATTGAGCGAGCCAGAACTTTCCAACATGGGCGCCTCGAAACCGGAAGAAGCATCCCTTGCAAGGGAAGAGCAGCAAACGGCAAACATGGTGGAAAATTCTGTTGTCAGGGAAAAAAAGCCGTCTGTTCGACGTTGTATGAAAAAATCAGCTCCGCAGAAACAACGAGCGGCAATTCGGGTGTTTGCCGAGCCTGATATTCAGGCTGAATTGTTAGCTCTGGAAATCGAAAATGCCGAACTGAAACGTGAACTGGCCGCTAGATTGGCCACTGAGAACAGGCAGTTGCTTAAAATGCTCCAACGATTGGAAAAGCAATAGAGAAACGGTCGCTCAGACTGCCTGCCAGCCTCGATAACTGATATGTCTAAGCGTTCTGGTGACATGCGTAAGGACCCAATGGTTGCCAAAACTATTGTATTGTCACGCTTAAGCTGACAGCATTTCTGCGTACTGTTGCGGCAGGTAAATGGAGGTCGATTACTATGAAGTCACTGGGGGAACGTCTCGTTGCGCGGTTGAAAAATTGGCGATCGCGAAAGAAGTCGACTTTGCCGGATGAATTGACTGATGCTGGGCCTGCAGCGGGCGAAAGCTCTGAGCAGCCTGAACCTATATTGCCAACGCGACTATCCATCAAAGTTACGACCAACGAGCCCGATGAAAGAAATGGCAAGGCAGCCCAAAAGGTTGAGCCCGTCGCTTTTTCTGAGGTGTTATCGTTCGCTGAAGAGCCGAAGGTCCCTCAAGCAGTACCAGTTGTTGTGGAGCCCGAGCGGAAAGAGGAGGGGAAAGATGGAATTCTAGCCTCGCCTCCCGTTCTCAAATCACTGCAAAAGCAACGGCGCGTGAGAAAGCCAGGCCCCAAGACTGAAGACGGACCGGTGACAGACGAAGAACTGGAAGAGCTGGAAGCGGAAAATGCGCGGCTTAAGCACCTATTGAATGAGAGGTTGAAAGCGAAGCAGGGTGGTTCTGAAAACCGATAAGCTGCGAAACTTCTGACCTTGCCCCGTTGAAATAATCCATTCTGAAGTAAGCTCTGGCCCAACTCGAAGCGAGCGGCCAGACGGAGGACCTCGCAAGCCTCAACCGTGATCCCGACAAGGCGTATGATATCACTAAGGATAAGCACGTCGAGATCGAATATTATCTGTCGGATACCTCGGTAAAAGCGGCGTTGGAAGCAGGTCAGACGTTGGCCGAAACTTTCGGTAATGCCCTTAACCAGATGGTCAAGGATGGCAAGAGGACACCGGTACGGGCTGCTCTTTCCAAAGAGATGTTTCCGTTCCTTGATGACCCGAATGTTCGAGCAGCCTTGGCGCAGTGTGCCCAGCAACATGGTGCTGTCGATTTCAGTATTCTCAGCTGGGTTGTGCCCTCGGCTCACGCGCAGACAGGTTGTGCAATTCCGATAAATGGGCAGATCAAGTATTTCTCCCCTACGCAGGCCGGAACGTGCCTGACTGACTATGACCAGTTGACCGGTGTCGTACGGGGAATGATCAGTGCGACCGGGGTAACAATCGCAGGGCTAGCTGGCGCATTTCTTCTGGCGTCGACGGCGGCAGCAGGAACGGACATTAATCAGAAGTTCACTGCCGGAGACGGGAGCACTGGGCGACCAGCCGATCCGACAAATTCTCGTCACCTACCCCGATGGCACTACGGCAAATCTAACGATTGAGACCTATGACGACGGCGGTGCTGTTCGCCTTACCAGTGGTACGATCGGCACGCTGCCGATGACGCCGAGCCAGCTAAAAGACACGGGATATGTGCTCACCAATGCAGGTATACCGAGCGTGGTTATTAGCGCTTCGTCGAATAATTCTCCGCCAGTTCCCGGAGCTTCACCGGGAGAAGAAACTAAGGGGCGGACGTCACAATGGGAAAAACCGGGTGGAATGCTTCCATACCCGGACTGTCGAGAATGCGTTGAAAGCGGAGCCCGACGATCCTCCAGAGCCTTTCTGGTTATAAATCAGTCAGCCTTTTATAGGCGGACATTGGCGTGTACCTCTGGACAGGTGCAAATCTGCACCTAGCCAGACACTGCCCTGCGCTTTTTACTTCAAGGATTATCCGGGGAGGAAATATCCATGACTAGTGATGCCGCAGTGTCGACCATAGCTGTTGCGATCCGTTGTGCGACGAGACTTGCGTGTCCAGCGGAAACCTCTGTCTTCGGATATCGCTAATGAGCCAGCTGCATTCTCAGGCCCGGCTGATCCGCAAGCTGCAAGAGGCATTGGGCCACACAATTTGCGCTGCGTTGGATGATCCTGCCGTTGTCGAGATTATATGCAATCCGGACGGCCGGTTATTCATCGAACGTCTCGGACATGGCGTCGCGCCAGCGGGCACAATGTCCGCCCTTTCGGCGGAGATCATCATCGGAAGCGTTGCCCATGCGCTCCGGTCTGAAGCCGACAGGGATCAGCCTATCATATCCGGCGAATTGCCGATTGGCGGACATCGTTTCGAGGGATTGTTGCCTCCGGTTGTCGTTGCGCCAGCCTTTACGGTCCGGCGTCGTGCATCGCTGTTGATTGCCGCTGAGAAGTGACCCGGTGGGGGTGCGGATAAAAACTTGGACTGGTTTTACGTCACAAAGCCAAGACTGTTTCGATATTCGATTGGGCTTCGAGCGCCAAGCGATATCTTGATCCGTTTCTCGTTGTACCACCGAATGTAGCCATCAACTTCATTGATAAACCGCTCGAGCGTGATGTTCTTCCAATCGCTGGGATAAAAGAACTCTGTTTTTAGCCTGCCAAAGAAACCTTCGCATGCAGCGTTATCTGGGGAGCACGCCTTACGGGACATTGAGCGCACCAGTTGCGCATCACTAATCCTCGATAGCCAACCCGGCCAGCGATAGTGTGCACCGCGATCAGAATGAACAATTGGCCGATTATCTGCGTCGGTCACAGTTTCTATGGCGGCATCGAGCATCGTGTTTACCAATTCCGCATCTGGTTTCGTTCCAATCGACCAACTGATGACCAAGCCATCGAAGCAATCGATGATGGGTGAGAGATACACCTTGCCAGCCGGGATATGGAATTCAGTGATATCGGTCAGCCATTTCTCATTTGGGGCTGAGGCCTGGAAGTCGCGATTAATGAGGTTCTCAGGCGCTGGACTGATTTCTCCGAGATAAGAGCGGTATCGCCGTCGCTTTGGCGTGGCAACGATCAGGTTCTCCTGTTTCATCAAGCGCTGCACAACCTTCTCTGAGATTATAACGGATTGTTTGGCCAATGACGCCTGTAGCCTGCGGTAGCCATAGCATCGACGGTTGGCTTCGAAGATTTCGGTGATGTTCTGACGAATAGTGAGGTACTTGTCGCTCATCCTCATGCGAGTTCGATGGTAAAAATATGAGCTGCGCGCCAGTCCCAACTGAGCAAGCAGATCAGGGAGTTGATAAGACCTTTTAGGGCGTCAACCAACAGCGTTTTCTCCCGATTACTCAGGAGTTGCAGATCGACGCCCAGGTCTTTTTTTAGAATTTCATTCGCTTTTTTCAAAAGGTCGTGCTCAAGCTGCAGTTTCTGAATATCGTGCTGCAGTGTTTCGAGCTGGCGCTCTAATTCTTTTCGCTCTGGCGCTGGCGGTGAGTTGTTCTTGCGTTTCATGATTGCGGGAGCCTCCGGACCAAGTAACTGGTTTTTCCAGTTATACAGTGTCGGTCTGCATACGCCGAGCTTTTCGGCCAAAGCCTGTGCACTTTCTTGCCGATTATAAAGTCCGACGACGCCAGCCTTCTTCAGCGCATCAGGGTATCGTGGACGTCCAGTTCTTCCAGTGACAGCTTTGCTAGTTTCGGGAAACGCCTCACGAACCCATGCTGTCAACGTTGCACGACCGGGATAGCCCAAAGCGCGCATCGTTGCAGAAACACAACGACCATGCGTGCGGTAGTGCTCAACAGCCACTTCCTTCTGCGCCTGTGTGAACTTAGGCGCTCGGGGCGCAAATCCTAAACGCAGATCAAGATGGTGCTCATATTCCAGGTACCAGCCCTTCAAAGCATTTTTGCTTGGATAGCCCAACTGGCGAATAGCAGCTTTCGGGCGCTTGCCCAGCTTGATGTAAAGCGCAACTGCTCTCATCCGGTCTTCGTAGGAATACATGAACT
>Ga0180217_1001577_pt1 | contig 24225 bp, 24 predicted proteins | sample eDN3rd37CBELigOP_FD_128521 | JGI IMG/M metagenome (GOLD analysis project Ga0180217, IMG submission 128521) | Enriched Organic Plus compost microbial communities from Emeryville, California, USA - eDNA 3rd pass 37_C BE-Lig OP (version 2) (version 2) ... | reverse complement strand
ATCCATGATGAAGGGCACGGTCTTGGTGGCTTCGCCGAGCGCGATCGGGAGAATGCCAGAGGCGAGCGGATCGAGGGTGCCCGCATGGCCCGCCTTCTTGGCCGAGAAGGCGCGCTTGACCACCGCGACCGCATGGGTCGAGGTCATCCCGACGCCCTTGTCGAGAATGATCCAGCCGTTGATGTCGCGCTTCTTCGGGCGATCGCCGTGGGATCGGCGGCGAGGGCGCTCTTCTTGAATGTTGTCGGTCATCGCTCTCACTCGTCGGTGTCGTCGTCGGTCGCGTCGGGGTCAAGCTTGCCGGTGTCGCGCGCCACGCGCTCGGAGCGCAGCAGCGCGTCGATGCGGGCGGCCTCGTCGAAGCTCTCGTCGCGGCGGAAGCGCAGGTCGGGCGCGAATTTCAGGTTCACGCGGCGGGCGACCTCCTGGCGAAGAACCTTCTTGTTCTTCTCCAGCGCCTTGATCACCGCGTCCTCGTCCTTGCCGCCGAGCGGCATCACGTAGGCGGTCGCGAGCTTCAGATCCGGCGACATGCGCACCTCGGGGATCGTGATGACGTTCTTCGTCAGCACGTCGTCCTGCAGGTCGCCGCGGGAGAGCACCTCCGCCAGCGCGTGACGGACGAGTTCGGCCACGCGCTGCTGGCGCTGGGACGGGCCGGTGGTTTGTTCGAAACGTTTTGCCATGGTCATCCTCCGGGATTGGACCGGATCGATCAAAAGGGATCATGGCCGGGAATGACCCGGCCATGATGATTGTTTCGCGTCTGTCGAAAAGTCGGTGAGCGGCTTACAGCGTCCGCTTCACCTCTTCCACGCGGTAGCACTCGATGATGTCGCCGACGCGCATGTCCTGGTAGTTCTCGAAGGCCATGCCGCATTCCTGACCGGAGGTGACCTCCTTCGCGTCGTCCTTGAAGCGCTTGAGCTGCGAGAGCTTGCCTTCGTGGATGACCACGTTGTCGCGGATGAGGCGGACATGGGCGCCGCGCTGGACCACGCCGTCGAGGACGCGGCAGCCCGCGACCTTGCCGACCTTGGACACGTTGAACACCTCGAGGATCTGCGCCTCGCCGAGGCGCTCCTCGCGCAGGGTCGGAGCGAGCAGTCCGGACATCGCCGCCTTCACGTCATCCACGAGGTCGTAGATGATGTTGTAGTAGCGGATCTCGATGCCGGCACGTTCGGCCGCCTCGCGCGCTTCCTTGTGGGCGCGCACGTTGAAGCCGAGGATGATCGCGCCCGAGGCTTCCGCCAGTGTGACGTCGGATTCCGAGATCGCGCCGACGCCGGCCTGGATGATGCGGGCGCCCACTTCCTCGTTGCCGATCTTCTCGAGAGCGCCGGCGATCGCTTCCGCCGAGCCCTGCACGTCCGCACGGATCACGAGCGGGAACTCCTTGCGGCCGGCTCCGGCCTTCAGGTCGCGCATCATGTCCACGAGGGTGCGGCCGGCCGTGCCCATGCGGGCAGCGGCGCGTTCGCGCTTCTGACGGGCACGGTACTCGGTGATCTCGCGGGCACGGGCTTCGGATTCGACCACCGCGACGCGGTCGCCCGCTTCCGGCGTGCCGTTGAAGCCCAGCACCTCCACCGGAACCGAGGGGCCGGCCTCCTTCACGTTCGAGCCCAGATCATTGATCAGCGCACGCACGCGGCCCCACTCGGCGCCGGCCACCACGATGTCGCCGGTGTGCAGCGTGCCGCGCTGGACGAGAACCGTGGCCACTGGGCCGCGACCGCGGTCGAGCTTGGCCTCGATGACGGTGCCTTCGGCCGAACGGTCGGGATTGGCCTTGAGGTCCAGGATTTCGGCCTGGAGCTGGAGGCCTTCGAGCAGGTTGTCGAGACCCTGGCCGGTCTTGGCGGACACCTCGAATTCGAGGGTTTCGCCGCCCATGGATTCCACGACGATCGAGTGCTGGAGCAGCTCGTTGCGCACCCGCTGCGGGTTGGCATCGGGCTTGTCCACCTTGTTGATCGCCACGATCAGGGGCACGCCGGCCGCCTGGGCATGGGTGATCGCCTCGATGGTCTGCGGCATGACGCCGTCATCGGCCGCCACCACGAGCACGACAATGTCCGTCACCTTGGCGCCGCGGGCGCGCATGGCGGTGAAGGCCGCGTGGCCGGGGGTGTCGATGAAGGTGATCTTGCCGCCGAGCGGGGAGGTCACCTGGTAGGCGCCGATATGCTGCGTGATGCCGCCGGCTTCTCCGGAGACCACGTTGGTCTTGCGGATCGCGTCGAGCAGCGAGGTCTTGCCGTGGTCGACGTGGCCCATGATGGTGACCACGGGCGGACGAGGCGAGAGGTTCTCGTCCGTGTCCGGGGTGTCGAACAGGCCTTCCTCGACGTCCGATTCCGCGACGCGCTTCACCGTGTGGCCGAGCTCCTCCGCGACGAGCTGCGCGGTATCGGCATCGATCACGTCGGTGATCTTGTGCATCTGTCCCTGCTTCATCAGGAACTTGATCACGTCCACGGCGCGCTCCGACATGCGGTTGGCGAGCTCCTGGATGGTGATCGTTTCCGGAATCGTCACCTCGCGGGCGATCTTTTCCTTCTGCTCCACCTGGCGGTGGCCCATCAGGCGCTGGTTGCGGCGGCGGAACGCGGCGAGCGAGCGTGTGCGCTCGTCGTCGTCCGAGGTCGCGTTGGCCAGCGTCAGTCGGCCGCGGCGGCGCTCCTCGCCGGGAGCCGCCTTCGGGGTCTTCGGAGCAGCGGCGGGCTTGGCCGCGCCGCCCGGGCGACGGGCTGTGCGCGGTGCCTCATCGTCATCGATGTCGACGGCAGGACCACGGGCCGCAACCGGCGGAGCGGTGCGGGCATTGGGCTTGGCCGTGGACGGATCGGGCATCGGCGGCGGAGCCGGCGGACGCGCCATGTGGTTCAGGCTCGGCGGGCGGCCGCCGGAGGTGCCGATGGTCGCGCGCGGACCGCCGAAGCCGCCGGGGCGGCCTTCGCGCGGACCATCCGTGCGGGGACCATCGGAGCGGAAACCGCCGGGACGACCTTCCGAACGGGGACCGCCGGGACGGCCTTCGCCGCGCGGGCCTCCCTCGGAGCGGAAGCCGCCGGGGCGTCCTTCACGGGGACCATCCTGACGGGGACCACGCGGACCGTCCTGGCGCGGGGCCGGACCGCGGTCGCGGGCCTGAGCCGGCACAGGGGCAGGAGCCGGTCCCTCGCCCAGACGACGGCGAGCCTCGTCTTCGGCGCGGCGCTTGCGCTCCTCGTCCTGGCGGCGACGCTCTTCCTCTTCGCGCTTGCGGGCTTCGGCCGCCTCGCGGTCCTTGGCTTCGGCTGCCTCGCGCTCGGCGCGGCGCGCCGCTTCCTCGGCCTGGCGCTTGCGCTCTTCCTCGTCACGACGACGGGCATCGGCGAGGGCGTTCAGGCGGGCATCGCGTTCCTGATCGGACAGGGTCTGTAGCACCACGCCGGACCGGGGCGCGTTGGAGGAGGGGGCGCCACGCTGTGGGCGCCCGCCCTGTGCGGGTGCGTTTGGCCTTGCGGCCGGGGCAGCCGCCTTCGGCGCGGCAGCGGGGGCTGCAGCCTGCGGGCTTGCCGGCTTTTCGTCCTTGGCCCCATGGCCAACGGCAGGGCGACGCTTCACCGTCTCGACCACGACCGCCTTCGAGCGGCCATGGGAGAAGCTTTGGCGCACCGTGCCTTGCTCGACGGGGCGCTTCAGAGACAGCGTCTTGGACGACACATGAAGAGTCTTGTCGCCCTGGTTTTTCGTATCAGTCATTCCGCCTCAGTTCCTGCGGGTTTCAAAATCGTGGGTTCGCCGGTCTCGTTGTCGAGGCCAGATGGATCGGCCCCGCTGCCGCAGAAGGTGCGGTAACGATGCCAGCGGTTCAGAAAGCCGTCGCTCCCAGCGCCCGCGACGAGGGCAGCATGTATCACATGTGACCGGCCTAATGCCAAACCCAATTCGTCATTCGACAATACTTGGATGACCGGAAAGCTAGATATTGCGCTCCCGAGGCGTTTTCGCAACGGGTTCGCCAATTTTCTTCGCCCATCTTCAGCCGCCTCTGCGGCATGAATAAGGGCAACGATGGGCTTATCCGTGATGGCCGACTCGACTTTCTCGAAGCCGGTGATGACGCAGCCCGCCTTGTTGGCGAGCGCCAGACCCTGCCTCAGGTCTTCCCGGAGGAGGCGCTCGATGTCCCGGGAGAGGGTCGGGGAGGCCTTGGCCTCGGTCTTGAAGGCGCGGGAGAAGAGGCGGCGCTTCACCGCCTCGTCCACCATGTCGGCGCGGGCCGTCACCCAGACGCCCCGACCGGGAAGCTTGTGCTTGAGGTCGGGCACGACCTGCTGGTCCGGCCCGAGGACAAAGCGGATCAGTCCCTCGGGGCTCTGCGCCTCGCGGGTGACGATGCAGGTGCGCTCCGGTTCATGCCGCGGCACGGGTGCTGACCTCGCTTTGTCATTGCCGTCATTTATGACGGCTGAGCCTCGGTCTCGGCCTCTTCGGCCGATCCCTCGGTCTCTTCGGTTTCTTCAGGGGCCTCGATCCAGCCGGCCTTCACGCGGGCCGCCATGACCATGGCCTCAGCCTCGGCGCGGGACACGTCGAAGCCGTCCAGGGCGCCCTTGTAGCGGGTCGCCTCGGGGCCCTTGCCCTCCGTCCAGCCGACGAGATCGTCCGTGGCGCAGCCGGCGAGATCCTCGACCGTCTTGATGTCGTTCTCGCCGAAAGCCACCAGCATGGCCGTGGTGACGCCGTCGATCTCCTTCAGCTCGTCGGCGACGCCCAACTCCTTGCGGCGGGCCTCGTTCTCGGCCTCGATGCGGGCGATGTACTCGCGGGCGCGGTTCTGGATCTCGGCGGCGGTATCCTCGTCGAAGCCCTCGATGGAGGCGACTTCGGCGGGGTCCACATAGGCGATTTCCTCGACCGAGCGGAAGCCTTCGGAGGCGAGCAGCTGGCCCACCACCTCGTCCACGTCGAGGGCGTTCATGAACAGATCGGTGCGCTCGGCGAATTCCTTCTGACGGCGCTCGGATTCCTCGGCCTCGGTGAGGATGTCGATGTCCCAGCCGGTGAGCTGCGAGGCCAGACGCACATTCTGGCCGCGGCGGCCGATGGCGAGCGAGAGCTGGTCGTCGGGCACCACCACCTCGATGCGGTCGGCCTCCTCGTCGAGCACCACCTTCACCACCTCGGCGGGCTGCAGCGCATTGACGATGAAGGTCGCCTGGTCGGGGGACCAGGGAATGATGTCGATCTTCTCGCCCTGGAGCTCGCCGACCACCGCCTGGACGCGGGAGCCGCGCATGCCGACGCAGGCGCCGACGGGGTCGATGGAGGAATCGCGGGACGACACGGCGATCTTGGCGCGGGAGCCCGGGTCGCGGGCCACGGCCTGGACCGTGACGATGCCGTCATAGATCTCCGGCACCTCCGAGGCGAAGAGCTTCGCCATGAACTGCGGATGCGTGCGGGACAGGAAGATCTGCGGACCACGGGTCTCGCGGCGCACATCGAAGAGATAGGCGCGGATCCGGTCGCCAGGACGGAAGGTCTCGCGCGGGATCAACTCGTCGCGGCGGATGATCGCCTCGCCGCGGCCGAGATCGACGATCACGTTGCCGTATTCCACGCGCTTGACCGCGCCGTTCACGATCTCGCCGATGCGGTCCTTGTATTCCTGGTACTGCCGATCGCGCTCGGCGTCGCGCACCTTCTGCACGATCACCTGCTTGGCCGACTGGGCCGCGATACGGCCGAAATCGAACGGGGGCAGGGTGTCGGCGATCACGTCGCCCACCTGGGCCGCCGGGTTGTGGCGGGACCGGGCCTCGGAGAGGGTGATCTCGCGGGCGTCGTTCTCGAGCGCGCCGTCCTCGACCACGAGGAGGTGGCGGGACAGGCGAAGCTCGCCGGTCTTGGGGTTGATCTCGGCGTGGATGTCGGTCTCGGCGCCATAACGCGACCGCGCGGCCTTCGCGATGGCGTCCGCCATGGCATCCAGCACGATCTGCTTGTCGATCACCTTCTCACGCGCGACCGCATCGGCGATCTGCAAGAGTTCAAGCCTGTTGGCGCTCACAGCCATCGAGGTCACTCCTTAATTCGGTTTCTTCTTGGACGAGCCGCGCGGTTCAGGCGCTTCGATCACGTCCGTATCTTCATCAAGTTCGTCCGTGGTCGGCGCGGTTCCCCGGCGCAGCGATTCACGAATCAGGTCGTCCGTCAGGACGAGATGCGCCTCGCCCAGATCGGTCAGGGGCAGGTACGCGATGGGCTCCAGGCCTTCTTTCACGTCCGGAAGCTCGACCACGAGCCTGCCGTTCTCCACGCCCCGGAGAAAACCCCGGAAACGCTTGCGGCCATCCACCGGCACGGCCATCTCGATCTTCGCCTCGTGGCCGGTCCAGCGCTCGAAGTCGCTGGCGCGCACGAGCGGGCGGTCGATGCCCGGGGAGGAGACTTCGAGATAATAGGCCGTGGCGATCGGATCTTCGAGATCCAGGACCGGCGAAATCGCGCGGCTCACGGCCTCGCAATCGTCCACCGACATGGTGCCGTCGGGGCGCTCCGCCATGATCTGGACGGTGCAGCCGTTCGTGCCGGTGACCCTCACCCGCACCAGGTTGAAGCCGAGATCCTCGATCACGGGCTCGACAATGGCAGCCACACGGGCGGCCACGCCGTTTTCCGTCACCAACCGCTTGTCGCGTTCGTTCGTCATGGTTCTCCAAAGCTCCGGCATCGAGGCAATAAAAAAGAGCGGACCCGGCGGGCCCACTCTCGAACGGCAGTTTACACTGCAACCAGAGCTGACAGCTGCAGATATACCGATTCAGGCCCGAAAATGCAAGGGTCCAGCAAGCGGGCCTCTCCGCGCACCCCCTTGCCGAACCCCTTGCCTGGACTCAGGAACATCACGTTATCGCGGCTTCATTGAGGCTATGGTAGAGGAAGGCATCCCCCTGGAGGCCGCCCGTGAAGATCTCCCGCGTGCTTTTCGTCCTGGCGGCGGTGACCGCCGTCGCAGCGGTGCTTTGGCGCTTCAGCCAGCCGCAGGAGGTCGCGACGCGGGCTCCCACTCGGGGCGACGCGGCGGAGATCGTCTACGCCACCGGCGTGGTGGAGCCCCGCACCTGGGCCAAGGTCACGCCGCTCCTGCGCGAGCGGATCGTGGAGCTGTGCAATTGCGAGGGCGAATCCGTGGAGAAGGGCGCCGTCCTCGCCCGGCTCGACGACCGGCAGGCCCAGGCCAGCCTCTCCGAGCTGCGCGCCCGCCAGAGCTTCGCGCGGGCCGATTACGAGCGCGTCTCGATCCTCGTGGAGCGCCGGGTCGCCAGCGAGCAGGCGCTCGACCGCGCCCGCAGCGAGCTGAGCCAGGTGGAGGCGCTCATCGCAGGCCAGGAGAGCCGGCTGGAGAGCTATATCCTGCGGGCGCCCGTCAACGGCGTCGTGCTGCGCCAGGACGGCGAGGTGGGGGAGGTGGCCGAGCCCGGAACAGTCCTGTTCTGGGTGGGCGAGCCCAAGCCGCTGCAGATCGAGGCCGACGTGAACGAGGAGGACATCCCGCGCATCGAGGTCGGCCAGCGCGCCGTTCTCAAGGCCGATGCCTTCCCGGACCGGATCCTGGAAGCCAAGGTCGATTCCATCACACCCAAGGGTGATCCCGTGGCCAAGACCTACCGGGTGCACCTCTCTCTGCCCGACGACACCCCGCTGCGCATCGGCATGACGGTGGAGGTGAACGTGATCGTGCAGGTGTCGGCGAACGCTCTTCTCGTGCCCACCAACGCGTTGCGGAGCACATCGCTCTTCGTCGTCGAGAACGGCGTCGCGAAACGCCGCGAGGTGCAGGTGGGCATCCGCGGCGCGAGCAACGCGCAGATTCTCTCCGGCCTGGGCGAGACGGACCGCGTGATCGTGCCCTTCCCGGACGATCTCGCGGACGGGGCGAAGGTGAGGGACACGAGAGGCTAGGAACCCATGCGCGTCATTCTGGAACTGGCCCTGACGCATATCGCCGGACGCGGCCGCCAGACGCTCGTGGCCATTCTCGGTGTGGCCCTGGGCGTGGGCTTCTCCATCGCCATGGCGGCGCTGATGCAGGGCACGGAAAAGGATTTCATCGCCCAGCTCGTCGACACCATGCCGCATGTGCAGATTTCGGACGAGCGCCGTACGCCGCGCCGTCAGCCGGCCGAGGATCTGTTTCCCGCCGCCCGGTTCGAGGGCCTGAGACCGAAGGAGGACCGGCGCGGCATCCTCAATCCCGCAGCCGCCGTCGCGTCCCTGCGCTCCTGGATTCCCGGCCGGATGGCGCAGAGCCTGCGCACGCAGGGCGTGATCCGCTATGCGGGGCGTGACGTGGGCGTGTCCGTCATCGGGATCGAGCCGGAGATCGAGGCGCAGGTCTCCTCGGTCGCGGGCGATTTCGTCGAAGGCAGCTTCGATTCCCTTCGGGCCGGCGGCAACAACATCGTGCTCGGAGACACGCTCGCGAACCGTCTCGGCGCATCCGTGGGCACGACGGTCCAGCTTGTCTCGCCCACGGGTCAGTCGCGCGGCTTCAAGATCGTCGGGCTGTTCCACACCGGCAACAATGCGCGCGACGAAGGCGAGACCTATGTGCTCCTGAAGAACGCGCAGATTCTCTCCGAGCGGCCGAACGCCATCAACGACATCCGCCTGCGCCTCGATAACCCTGAGGCGGCGCCGCGCGTCGCCCGTCAGATCGAGGCGGAGCTCGGCTACAAGGCCGTGCCCTGGCAGGAGGCGAACGAATCCCTCCTGGAGGCGCTCGTGGTGCGCAACGTGGTGATGTACACCGTGGTCGGCGCGATCCTGCTCGTCGCGGGCTTCGGCATCTACAACATCATCTCCACCATCACGCACGAGAAGGCGCGCGACATCGCCATCCTGAAGTCGCTCGGCTTCACGCAAGGCAACATGCGCAGCCTGTTCCTCATCGAGGGATTGGCGCTCGGCCTTGGTGGCTCCATCGTCGGCTGGCTGATCGGGTTCCTCCTCTGCTTCACGCTCTCGCAGATCGAGTTCAAGATCTCGGGCGCGGCGGTCGGGCGCGAGATCACGAACCTGCCGCTCTACTGGACTCCCTGGCACTACGCGATCGCCTCCGCCTTCGCCCTCGTGTCCTCGGGCGTGGCGGGCTATCTGCCCGCGCGTCAGGCGGCGCGGCTCAACCCCGTCGACATCATCCGGGGGGCCACATGAGCACCCTCATCGAGGCGGAAAACCTCACCCGCATCCTGCCGGCCATCGTGCCGGTGACTCTGGTGCGCGACGTCTCGCTCATGGTGAGCGAGCAGGAATTCATCGCGATCACCGGCCCGTCCGGCTCCGGCAAGTCGTCGCTGCTCTATCTGCTGGGACTCCTCGACCGCCCGACCAGCGGTACGCTGAGAATCGAGGGGCGGGACACGTCGCAGCTCGATGACGACGAGCTTGCGCGCCTGCGGCTCGAGAGCCTCGGCTTCGTGTTTCAGTTCCATTTCCTGCTGCCGGAATTTTCCGTGCTGAAGAACGTGGAGCTGCCGATGCGCAAGGCGGGGCGTCTGTCCGCAAGCCAGATGAGCGAGCGCGCCGCCGGTCTGCTGGAGGATCTTGGTCTTGCGGGCCATCTCGACAAGCGCCCCGATCAGCTCTCCGGCGGCCAGCGTCAGCGCGTGGCGGTGGCGCGCGCGCTCGCCAACGATCCGCAGGTGGTCCTCGCCGACGAGCCCACGGGAAGCCTCGACAGCAAGAGCTCCGAGCAGGTGTTCACGATCCTGAAGGATCTCGTGAAGAAGCGCGGGAAGACGGTGATCGCCGTCACTCATGACATGGACATCGCCGCCCGCGTCGACCGGCGCATTCATCTCGTCGATGGCAAGGTGGTGAGCGACGAACGCGTCGCTCAGGCGGCCGTGTAATGCTTAGACGCGTACGAAAGTGAGATAGCTCGGCACGCGGCCTTCGCGGATCGCCTTCGCTTCGTAGCGCGTGCCGGGCCAGCCCTCGTAGGGCTTGCGCCACTCGTCGGCACGCGTGGCGGTCCAGCGGAAATGGTCGGAGCGCAGCACGCGGGCGAGCACCCAGCCGATGTAGTCGTCGATGTCGCTGGCGAAGCGGAGCTCCGCGCCGGGCTTCATGACCCGCGCCAGCATGTCGAGCATCTCGTCGGAGACGAGGCGGCGCTTGCGCTGGCGGCGCTTCGGCCAGGGATCGGGATAGAGGATGTAGACGCGGTCGAAGGACGCGTCGGGCAGGGTCGGCAGGAGCTTGGTGACGTCGTCGTCCCAAACCCGAATGTTGTCGAGCTTTTCATGGTCGATGGCGGCGAGCAGCTTCGCCATGCCGTTCACGAAGGGCTCGCAGCCGATGAAGTTGATGTCGCGGTGAGTGCGGGCTTGGTGGGCGAGATGCTCGCCGCCGCCGAAGCCGATCTCGAGCCAGGTCTCCCGCGCATGCGCATTCGGGAACTGGCTGGAGGGAGCGCTGCCCGGAACCACGCGGATCGCGGGCAGCAGGTGCTGGATCAGGTCGTCCTGGCCTGCGCGAAGCTTCTTGCCTTTCCGGCGCCCGAAGAAGGCGCCGGTCTGTTTGGGAGCTTCGCTCATGGGAAATCAGAACGCCGACTTGAGAGCGGCGGCGAGGTCGGTGCGCTCCCAGGAGAAGCCGCCATCCGCGTCCGGCTTGCGGCCGAAATGGCCATAGGCCGCGGTGCGCGCATAGATCGGCCGGTTGAGGCCCAGATGCGTGCGGATGCCGCGCGGGGAGAGGTCCATGACCTCCATGAGCACGGCCTCGAGCTTGTCCTCGCTGACCTTGCCGGTCTCGTGCAGGTCCACGTAGATCGACAGGGGCTTGGCCACGCCGATGGCGTAGGAGAGCTGCAGGGTGCAGCGGTCGGCAAGACCGGCGGCGACCACGTTCTTGGCGAGATAGCGGGCGGCATAGGCGGCCGAGCGGTCCACCTTGGTCGGGTCCTTGCCGGAGAAGGCGCCGCCGCCATGCGGGGCCGCGCCGCCATAGGTGTCCACGATGATCTTGCGGCCGGTGAGGCCGCAATCGCCGTCGGGGCCGCCGATCACGAACTTGCCGGTGGGGTTCACGTGCCAGATGGTATCGGCCGAAATCCAGCCCTCGGGCAGGGTCCGGCGGATATAGGGCTCGACGATCCTGCGCACGTCGTCGGAGGACAGGCTCTCATCGAGATGCTGGGTCGAGAGAACAATCTGCGTGGCGGCGACGGGCCTGCCGTTCTCGTAGCGGACCGTGACCTGGCTCTTGGCGTCGGGGCCGAGCTTGGCGGCATCGCCCTGCTTGGCCTTGCGGGCCGCGGTCAGGTTCTCGAGGATCTTGTGGGCATAGTAGATCGGGGCCGGCATCAGCTCCGGCGTCTCGTTGCAGGCATAGCCGAACATGATGCCCTGGTCGCCTGCACCCTCGTCCTTGTTGCCGGCGGCATCCACGCCCTGGGCGATATGGGCCGACTGGGCATGCAGATAGACGGCGACGTCGGCGTGCTGCCAGTGGAACCCTTCCTGCTCGTAACCGATGTCCCTGATGGCGTCGCGGGCGAGCTCGATCACCTTGTCCTTGGTGATGGAAGCAGGGCCGCGTACCTCGCCGGCGATGACGACGCGGTTGGTGGTTGCCAGCGTCTCGCAGGCCACGCGTGCTTCCGGCTCGGCGGCCAGATAGGCGTCGACCACGGCATCGGAGATCCGGTCGCAAACCTTGTCCGGATGACCTTCGGAGACCGATTCGCTGGTGAAGAGATAGCTTGACCGCCGCACGAGAGATTCCTTTGAGACGCATGCAGATCGAGACCCGCGGAACCCGCGGGCCAAACTTTCCTGCTCATGCCTCAGGCCGGCGGAAAGGTCAAGCGAACGCGTTCTTTATGACGAACGTTCCTGCTCGTCCTGCGCGGCGAGGGACGCCACGAGCTGGACGATGCTCTTGCGGACCTTGGGATTCTTGATGCTGGTGAAGGTACGGATGAGCTGAAGGCCTTCCGGCGTCGACATGACGTCCGTCAGATAGGGCGGGGTCTCCTGCTCCGCGAAGCCCGTCTCGGCCTTGGCGCTCTTGATGCCGTTGAAGAAGAAATGGATATCGACGCCCAGAATCTTGGCGATATCCACGAGACGACCGACGCTGATTCGGTTCATCCCTTTTTCATATTTCTGAACCTGCTGGAAGGTAAGGCCAAGCATCTCGCCGAGCTTTTCTTGGCTCATGCCAATCGAAATACGGCGCATACGCACGCGCGTCCCGATTTCCTTATCTATTGAGCTGGTCGACTTCTTCATAGCCCCGCGCTTTCTGACCAAAGCTGACGTAGCGTCGTGACCTTCTCTTCTTAGAGTAAAAAGGGTCTTTGTTGTCGACGTACGATCAGAGCCATTAAGCAGATCGCAAGCATGGCCGTCAAAGAAAAGCTTCTTGTACTTGAAGAAAGTATAGCGGCTTCTGCAACTGGCAACTTGGCGTCTATTATTCCTTCAACCCCAAGTGGCAGACTGTCCACAATGCGGCCGTACGAGTCGACGACCGCTGAGATTCCCGTGTTCGCCGCGCGCACCAGCGGCAGCCCCTCCTCGACGGATCGCAGGCGGGCCTGGGCGAAATGCTGGTAGGGGCCGGTCGTCACCCCGAACCAGCCGTCGTTGGTGACATTGAGGATCAGGCTCGGGCGCGGGCCGTCGGGCAGGACCTCGCCGGGGAAGATCGCCTCGTAGCAGATGGTGGCGGCCACCTGCGGCAGGCCCGGAACCGCCAGGGGGCTGCGCTGTTCGGCGGGCTCGAACCCGCCAGGGATATGGACGAACTGACGCAGGCCCACCGCCCGGATCAGGGCATCCACGACCTTCGGGATATACTCGCCGAAGGGCACAAGGTGGACCTTGTCGTAGGACCCGAGAATGGTCCCGCGGTGGTCGATGACCTGGATCGCGTTGAAGAACTTGCCCGCGGCCTCGCCCGGCAGCGGCTCGTCCATGCGCGCGGCCCCCGTGATCAGCACGGAGCCCGGCTCCAGGAGCCCGCCGATCTGGGCAAGGGAGGCCGGATCGCGATGAAGCAGGAACGGGAAGGCGGATTCCGGCCAGATGATGTGCGTGGCGTCGGCCGCCGTGCCGCCGTCGCGGCCGGTGCTCGCACTCAACGTGAGATAGCGCCGCATGATCGGATCGCGGTTGCGGGGGTTGAACTTGGCGTCCTGGGCCAGGTTCGGCTGCATGATCCGCAGGCGCACGTTCTCGACGGTCGCGGAAGGCCCGGACGGGATGCGCCAGAAGCCGAAGGCCGCCATCGCGGCAAGAACACCCATGGCGAAGCTGGGGACCGCCCAGCGCTCAGCCCTCGTGCGGCCGGTGGCGATCACCGCCGGGGAGGCACCGATCGTGATGGCGAGAAAGCTCAGGCCGTAGAGGCCGAGCAGGGAGGCGCTCTGCATCAGCCAGAGGTTCTGGCCGAGGGCCATGCCCGGATTGTTCCAGGGAAAGCCCGTGAACAGATGGCCGCGCAGCCATTCGCTCAAGGAGAGGCCGAAAGCCAGGGCGAAGACCCGCGAGGCATCGGGCAGCCAGAGCAGGCGCGCGAGCGCGAAGCCGAGGGCGGTGAAGAAGGCGAGCAGCGCCGGCAGCCCAAGCACGCCGAAGGGCAGGGCCCAGGCGAATTCCTCGGCCTCCACCAGGAAGGCCGCACCGAGCCACCACAATCCGGCGACGAAATAGCCGAACCCCCAGAACCAGCCGAGGGCCGCCGCCGCTTTCAGGGGGGCCCAGCGGGACGGGCCGGCCTTGCCCGTGCCGTCGAGGAGCCAGACAGCCGGAACGAGGGACAGGGCCAGCGCCGGCAGGAAGCCGAAGGGCGGCATGGCGAGGGCGCCGACGGCGCCCGCGGCGAGAGCCAGAGCCCAACGGCGCCATCCCCGCGCGAGGATGGCGCGCTCCGCGAGCGGCGTCATTCCGCCGCAGCGCTTTCGCGGCGCAGGGCGGATGTTTCGACCTCGACCTCGGTGGAGGGGGCATGCTGGACGATGCGCAGGCGCTTCACGCGGCGTGGATCGGCGTCCAGCACCTCGAACTCGAGCCCCTTCGGCCCCTCGATCACCTCGCTGCGCGAGGGCACGCGGCCGGCGAGCGTCACGATGAAGCCGCCGATGGTGTCGATGTCCTCGGCGCCCTCCTCATCGGAGAGGTCGACGCCGAGCGTCTCGGTCACCTCCTCGAGGCTCGCGCGGGCATCGGCGATATAGGTGCCGTCGGCAGCCCTCGCGATGGTGACCTCTTCGTCCTCGTCGTGCTCGTCCTCGATGTCGCCCACCACCATCTCCACGAGATCCTCGATCGAGACGAGGCCGTCGGTGCCGCCGTATTCGTCGATCACGAGGGCCATGTGGGTGCGGGTCGCCTGCATGCGCACCAGAAGGTCGATTGCGGGCATGGAGCGGGGCACGAAGAGAACGGGGCGCAGGATGTTGGCCTCGGCGAGGGTCATCGACAGGTCGATCTGCCCGAGGCTCGGCGGCGGCGTGTCGTCGCTCGCCCCGCCCTCCGAGGCGCCGCTGTCGGCGCGCATGGCGATGAAGTCGAGGAAGTCCCGGATGTGGACCATGCCCTTCGGGTCGTCCAGGGTCTCGCCATAGACGGGCAGGCGGGAATGGCCGGCCGTGCGGAAGAGGCTGAGCAGCTCGCCGAGATTCGTGTCGGAGGCCACGGCCACGATATCGGCGCGGGGCACCATCACGTCCTCCACCCGGATGCGGTGGAAGGAGAGAACGTTCTTGAGCATCGCCCTCTCCTGGGGCGAGAAGTCGGTGTCCTCGATGGAGGATTCCTCGAGGGCGTCCTCGAGGTCGTGGCGGATGGACTCGCGGGGCTTCAGGCCCAAGCGGACGAGAACGCGGTCATACCAATGTTCTCGTGGGATTTCGTCGTCCGAGAGGGATCGGACAGGGCGTTCGTTACGACTTCGATCTTCGTTCATGTCTTTCGAATATCAGCGCGAACGTTCTGCGTTCACGCTGCCATATCGCGATAGGGATCGGCGATGCCAAGGGTGGCCAGCGCCTTCACCTCGAGAGCTTCCATGATTTCCGCTTCCGCATCGGTTTCGTGGTCGTAACCGAGCAGGTGCAGAACCCCATGGACGATCAAATGGGCGAAATGATGCGGCAATTCCTTGGATTCCTCCTCGGATTCGCGCACCAATGTCTCATAGGCTAAAGCAATATCGCCCAAATAGCGAGGCCCTTCGGCTCCAGGCTGTTCGGGAGAGGGGAAGGACAGCACGTTGGTGGGCTTGTCCTTGTTGCGCCAGGTGCGGTTCAGCTCCTGGATCTGGGCGTCGTCGGTGAGCATCACGCTCGCCTCGTAGGCGCCCCCGGCCTCGTAGGTCACGGCCACGGCCGCTTCGGCCGCCTTCTGCGCGAGGGCCTCCACGTCCGGGATGGTTTCCCAGCCGCCGGCCTCGATCATGATGTCGAGCTCGATCACGGTCTTGCGTTCCGTTCGCGGTACGAGGGTTCCGGCGGCGGCTCCTTGCGGGCGGCCTCGTCATAGGCCGCCACGATGCGGCGCACGAGATCGTGGCGCACCACGTCCGCCTCCTTGAAGGTGACGCGGGCAATGCCCTCGACACCCTGCAGGATGCGCACGGCCTCGACGAGGCCGGATTTCTGGCCCGGCGGCAGGTCGATCTGGGTCGGATCGCCGGTGATGATCATGCGCGAGCCCTCGCCGAGGCGGGTCAGGAACATCTTCATCTGCATGGAGGTGGTGTTCTGCGCCTCGTCCAGCAGCACCAGGGCATTGGTGAGGGTCCGCCCGCGCATGAAGGCCAGGGGCGCGATCTCGATCATACCGGTCTGCAGGCCCCGATCTACATGGCGGGCCTCCATGAAGTCGTAGAGCGCGTCGTAGATCGGCCGAAGATAGGGATCGACCTTCTCGCGCATGTCGCCCGGCAGGAAGCCCAGCCGTTCGCCCGCCTCGACGGCCGGACGCGAGATGATGAGGCGGTCCACCTGTCCCGCCTCGAGCAGGGAAACGGCATAGCCGACCGCCAGCCAAGTCTTGCCGGTGCCGGCGGGGCCTTCGGCGAAGACCAGCTCGTTCTGCTTGAGGGCCTTGATATAGGTATTCTGCGCCGCGTTGCGGGCGCGGACAGGGCCGCGCTTGCGGGTGGCGATCTGATCGAAGGCGGTCAGGCCGGGGGCCGGCGCCTCCTCCGGCGAGAAGAGGGTGCCCTGCAGGGTAGCTTCCTGGATCGTGCCGTCCACGTCGCCGGGGCCCAGGCTCGCGCCCTGGCGGGCCCGGTCATAGAGCCCCTCGAGCACCCGCCGTGCCATTTCGGAGGCCTCCGGCGTGCCCTTCACGGTCACCCGGTTGCCGTTGGCGACGGCAGCCACGTTCAGGCGGCGCTCCAGGTGAGCGAGGTTCTGATCGTATTGCCCGAAAACAAGACTGGCGAGGCGGTTGTCATCGAAGGTGAGGATGATTTCGGCCTCTTCCTCGACGCCTGGATGCATGGTGCTGGAGGGTTGTCCCTTCTGCGCTCGTGCGGTCGCGTTGTCCGCTGGCCTCAAATGCCTCTCCTTCGGTTTTCCGCGACAGGATCGCCGCGGAAGAAACTCTCGAATACGGAGATGGTGTCAGGCCGCGGCCTGACTGCCGGGCTTCACCACTTCCCCGAACAGGCTGTTCGAGCCAGCCTGCGTGATCCGCACCGTCACGATGTCGCCGATTCCGTGGCTGTCCGTCTCGAACTGGACAGCCTGAAGATAGGGCGATTTTCCGGCCATCTGGCCCGGGTGACGACCCGGCTTCTCCAAGAGAACGTCCAGAGTCTGACCAACGGTTCCGTGATTGAAAGCCTGTCTTTGCGTTTCCAACAGGTTTTGGAGGCGCGCCAGTCGCTCGGCCTTCACGGCCTCCGGGACCTGGCGCTCCATTTCCGCCGCGGGCGTGCCGGGGCGGGGGCTGTACTTGAACGAGAAGGAGCTCGCGAAGCCCACATCGGCGACGAGCCGCATGGTGTCCTCGAACTCCGCATCCGTCTCGCCGGGGAAGCCCACGATGAAGTCCGACGAGAGGGCGAGATTGGGCTGCGCCTTGCGGATGCGCTCGATCAGGCGGCGGTATTCGTCGCCCGTATGCTTGCGGTTCATCTCGTCGAGGATGCGGTCAGAGCCGGACTGCACGGGCAGGTGCAGATAGGGCATCACCGCCGGCAGGTCGCGATGGGCGGCGATCAGCTCGTCGTCCATGTCGCGCGGGTGGCTCGTGGTGTAGCGCAGCCGCGCGATGCCGGGGATCTCGGCGAGGCGATGGAGCAGGCGGCCCAGCGACCAGATCGCGCCGTCCGGGCCCTCGCCGTGATAGGCATTCACGTTCTGCCCGATCAGGGTGAGCTCGCGCACGCCCGCATCCGCGAGGCGCAGGGCCTCGTCGAGGATCTTGTCGACGGGGCGGGAGACTTCCGCGCCGCGGGTATAGGGCACCACGCAGAAGGTGCAGAACTTGTCGCAGCCTTCCTGGATCGTCAGGAACGAGGACACGCCCCGGTTCCGGATCATCGCCTTCGAGGGTTTGGGCAGGTGGTCGAACTTGTCCTCGATCGGAAACTCGGTGTCGACCACGCGCTCGGCTTTCGCCTTCTTCAGCAGGCCCGGCAGGTTGTGGTAGTTCTGCGGCCCCACCACCACGTCGACGGCGGGGGCCCGGCGCAGGATCTCCTTGCCCTCGGCCTGGGCCACGCAGCCCGCGACCACGATCTTGGTTTCCTGGCCCTGGGTGGCGCGTTCCTTTTTCAGCTCGCGCACGCGGCCGAGTTCCGAATAGACCTTCTCGGCGGCCTTCTCGCGGATATGGCAGGTATTGAGGATGACGAGGTCCGCCTCCTCCATGGCCTTGGTCTCGGCATAGCCTTCGGTGGCCAGCATGTCCGCCATGCGCTCGGCATCATAGACGTTCATCTGGCAGCCATAGGATTTGACGAAGACTTTTTTCACGAGATCGGCCTGTCTGCTTGCGGCGGTCAATAATCGAGCGCCCTTTTAAGCCTTTTGCCGCGCGAAGAGAATAGCGGCCGTTTGGCTCAATCCCGGTAGGCGCCCTCGACCGGTGCGGACAGCCTCCGATCCGCCTCGCGGATCTGCTCCACGACCGTTGCAAAAGCCGGGCGTGCGCTGAGCCTTTCATACCAGGCCTTCAGGCCCTCGTGCCCCTTCAGGGACGCCCCGGCGAGGCGGCGGGTCCAGAACACGGTCATGAAGACGGCGATATCGGCGGCGGAGAAGGAGCCGCAGAGATAGTCCCGGCCCCGAAGCTCCCGGTCGAGATCGGCGAAATGCCGGTCGAGAACGGGCTCCGCCTCCCTGGCCTTCGCCTCCTTCGCGTTCCAGATCTCCGGATCGGCGGGCCTCGGCTCCGTGCGGTGCATCAGCGGGCGCAGCGCGGCCAGCATGATCTCGTCGGCGAAGACGTCGAAGAGACGGCAGCGGGCGCGCTCGGCGGGTGCTTTCGGATAGAGCGGAGGGGTCGGGTAGGCATCCTCCAGATATTCCAGGATCAAGGTGGAATCGTAGACGACGACATCTCCGTCGATCAGCACCGGGACCTGACCCTTGGGATTGGCCTTCAGCACATCCGGGTGCTTGGGGCTGTAGCCCCGGGTCTGGCTGAAGGCGACCTCGATGCGTTCGAAGGAGAGTCCCTTTTCATGAAGGGCAATTTCCACTTTACGCGAGAACAGGCTCAAGGGGCCGGAATAGAGCTTCATCGTCGAACCTTTCGTCGATCTCTCCTGAGAGGAAAATGCTCCTTGGCCGGGCCCGCCGCAAACGAGAAATCCTTGTGTCCCGACGAAGAAAAGCTTTGGGAAGATCGCGGCGATCTCAAGGGGCGATCCACGATGCTCCCGCTTTCAGCGCCCGGCGCACGGCGCTTTCCGCCGCGAGGGTCGCGGCCTTGCGGTTGCCGTTGAACGGAATCGGTTCGCCCCAGGTCACCACCACGTCGATGGGATGGCCCTCGAGGAAGAGTTTGAGGTGGGGGCCGAGATCCATGTCGCCGTACCAGGCGATGAAGGGCCGGTCGCGGCGCGTGACCGGAAGCCCGTCGCGGCGGATATAGGAAACGGCGAGGGGCTGCAGATAGACCTGCTCGACGCTGTCATGCATCAGCGCGGTCTGGGCAGCCCCCACGAGGGAGGAGCGGAAGGGCAGGAGCCTGTTGCCGTCGCCCGTGGTGCCTTCGGCGAAGAGCACGATCACCTCGCCCTTCACGAGGCGGTGGGCGAGGGCGTCGTTCACCTCCGCGGTGGCCTTCCGGCGCTGCCGGTCGATGAAGACGGAGCGCTGGAGCTTCGCGAAGAGGCCGATCACGGGCCAGGTCTCCACCTCGGATTTCGCGATGAAGGAGAGCGGGTGGGTGGAGCCGATGACCGGGATGTCGAGCCAGGAGACGTGATTGGCGATCACGAGGGTGGGCGCATCCCCCGGCGGCTTTCCCTTCTCGACCACGCGCACGTTGAAGAGCCGGAGCAGGATGCGGTGGAAGAGAACCGGCAGGTGGTGAGTGAGGCCCCAGCCGAAGCGCAGCCCCAAAATCTGAACCGGGACGAGCGCCAGGCTCACCAGCGCGAGGACGAGGAGCCTCAGCGAGGCGAGGAATGTCGTCACGCCTCGTCCTTGTCGAGGGGCACCGCATAGAGCTCGAGGCGGTGATAGACCACCTTGTAGCCGAGGCGCCGGGCGATCTCCGTCTGCAGCGCCTCGATCTCCTCCGAGTGGAACTCGATCACGTCGCCGGTCTCGAGATTGATGAGGTGGTCGTGATGCTCGCGGGTCGCCTGCTCGTAGCGGGAGCGGCCGTCGCGGAAATCGTGCCGCTCGAGAATGCCTTCCGTCTCGAAGAGTTTTACGGTGCGATAGACCGTCGAGAGCGAGATGCGGTCGTCCACGTCGGCGGCGCGCCGGTGCAGTTCCACCACGTCGGGATGATCGGCGGCATCGTCGAGGATCTGCGCGATGATCTTCCGCTGGCCCGTCATGCGCAGGCCCTTGTCGCGGCAGGCGCGCTCGATGGCGCCGGGGCGACGGGATTTCGCGGTGCTGGTGGTCCGTGCTGCCAAGGCTGAAACTCGTTCCTTGCGGATGCTTATACGGGACTTGCCCGGAAGGGGCTATAGCTCAAGGGCCATGGTGATCGCCGCCGCCCGGGTGCCGTCGGCCCTCAGATAATAGCCTTCGCGCCGCCCGCTGTCCTTGAAGCCGAAGCGGCGGTAGAGGGCGATGGCGGGCAGGTTGCCCTCCTCGACCTCCAGATGCACGTGGCGGACGCCCCGCCGGGAAAGCTCGTCCAGGTGCCGCTCGAGCAGGGGAATGGACAGGCCCTTGCCGCGGGCCTCCGGGGCAATGGCGACGGTCAGGATCTCCGCCTCGTCGAGGACGATGCGCGAGAGCACGAAGCCTGAGGGCCTGTTCGCTGAACCGAGGAAGAGCCCGTCCCCGACCACGCCGCGCTCAGCAAGCAGGCGCTCGAAATCCAGCGTGCTCCAGGGCCGCGCGAAGGAGCCCGCATGGATCGCCGCCAGGCGGGCGGCAGCATCGCTTCCGAGGGGGTCGATGCGCGCGCCGCCCGGTTTCTTGAAGAGGTCGAAGAAGCTCATTGGCGGGCGATGCGCGCGGCGTCCTGCGGCTTCGCGTCGGGATCGCGGAGATAGAGCGGCTTGGGCAGGGCCTGGTTCGGATCGGCGATCGCCCCGAGCCGTGCCACCCAGAGGATCTCGGGCGCTCCCGAGGTCTCCATCACATGGGCTTCGATGCCCTGGATGCGCGCCTCCGCCGCCAGCATGGGGGCGGCCGAACCGCTGACCAGCAGCGGCCCCGAGCCGAGCATGCGGATGGCATCGCGGTAGGTCATGAGGCTCGGCTGGATGATGGTGCGCCCGCCTGGCGCTATCGCCTGAACGTAGATATGCCCGTGCTTGGCGTCGACGGCAGCAGTGAACAGGCCACGCTTCTCCTTCGCCATGAGCGGAGCGAGAAAGGCGGAAAGGGTGGCGACGCCCACGACCGGAATGCCGGCGGCAAGCCCGATCCCGCGCGCCGCCGAGATGCCGACGCGCAGGCCCGTATAGCTGCCCGGCCCGACCGTGACCGCCACCCGGTCGAGGCTCTCGAAGCGGCCCTCCACCCGGGAGGCCACGCGGTCGATGAGCGGCAGCAGGGCCTCGGCGTGCCCACGCTCCATGAAAAGGGTCTCGGCCGCCAGCGGCTCGGCATCGCCCGCCTGCCAGATGCAGGCCGAGCAGGCGCCGAGCGCCGTATCGATGGCAAGAACGCGCACATTCGTCTCCGTCGGATCGTCGACCCTCTTTAGAGCATCCTGCGGAAAGGTGGAAACCCGGTTTCGCGGCCGGATCACTTTCGTCTTGAGCCCGCGGAAGGGGCGGTGCGAAGATCGGGCCATGACAGTGCCTCCCGATTCGTCCGCCGCCGCCCCCAAGCCCTGGATCGTCACAGCCTCGCGGGACGTGATTCGCGACCGCTGGATCGGCCTTCGCGCCGACGATTGCATGACGGCCGACGGTGTCGAGGTCGCGCCCTATTACGTGCTCGAATATCCCGATTGGGTGCAGGTGGTGGCCCTCGACGACGAGGACCACGTCATCCTGGTCGAACAATATCGCCATGGCCTCGGCGGCCTCACGCTCGAACTCCCGGCCGGAGCCATCGACCGGGAGGATCCATCCCCTCTCGCCGCGGGGGCCCGCGAACTCGAAGAGGAGACAGGCTACGTCGCGCGGGAATGGCGCTCGTTGGGAAAGCTCTCGCCCAATCCCGGAACCCATACGAATTTCTGCCACACGGTGCTCGCACTGGGCGTCCGCCCCGGCGGCCGGCGCCTCTGCGACCCGACCGAGCAGATCAGGGTCGTGCGGCTGCCCCGGCCGGAGGCCGTGCGCCTCGCCACCGAGGGAGGTCTCATCAACGCCATGCAGGTAGCCGCCTTCGTCCTCGCGCTCAGCGCCATCGGCAAATGGGATCCGTGAGGCGTCTCACTCGATCCGGCAGAATTCCTCGAAGGCGAGGCGCGGCTGGCGCGGATGCAGCTTTTCGGGCAGCCCGTAGCCGAGATTGATGAGGAAGTTGGACCTGGTCTTCCCGTCGGGGAAGAAGGTCCGGTCCACGCCCTCGCGGTCGAAGCCGCCCATGGGACCGCAATCGAGGCCGAGCGCGCGCGCCGCCATGATGAGATAGGCGCCCTGCAGGCTCGAGCCCTGGAAGGCGGTCCGCTCGATCTCCGCGGGCTTGCCGGCGAACCAGCTCCTCGGGTCCTTGGCGCGGGGATTGAGGAAGCCGAGCTTCTCGTAGAACTCCATGTCGTGGGCCACGATCGCGGTGGCGGGCGCGCTCATGGTCTGGCGCACATTGCCCTCGTCGAGATGGGGCCTCAGCTTCTCCTTGGCTTCCGGGGACACCACGAAGACGAACCGGGCCGGGGTCGTGTTGCCGCTGGTGGGGCCGAGCTTGGCGAGGTCGGCGACGGCGCGCAGGGTCTCCTCGGGGATCGCCCGGTCTTCCCACCAGCGATGGGTGCGGGCGTGGCGGAAGAGCTGATCGAGGGCGGCGTCTGACAGGGGCGGCACGGCGAAACTCCAAACGAAAAGCGCGGCGTAAACGCCGCGCTCATTCATAATAGGGCTCAGGTCTTCCGATCAAACGGCCTGCACTTCGCGCACGTCCGGCAGGAAGTGGCGCAGCAGGTTCTGGATGCCGTGGCGCAGGGTCGCAGTGGAGGACGGGCAGCCCGAGCAGGCGCCCTTCATGACGAGATAGACCACGCCGTCCTTGAAGCCGCGGAAGGTGATGTCGCCGCCATCGCCCGCCACCGCCGGGCGGATACGGGTCTCGAGCAGCTCCTTGATGGTCTCGACCGTGGAGGCGTCGGCGGGGTCGAAGAACTCCTCGCCATCCTCCTCCTGGGCGCCGTAGCCGTTGGAGAAGAGCGGCGCGCCGGTCATGAAATGCTCCATAATCGCGCCGAGGATCGCCGGCTTCAGGTGCTGCCACTCGCCGTCCGCCTTGGTGACGGTGATGAAGTCGTAGCCGAAGAAGACGCCGGTCACGCCCGGCACGGCAAAGAGGCGTTGGGCCAGCGGCGAGAACTCGCCCTGCTCGGGCGTCTTCGCCTCGAAGGTGCCCTCCGGCATCACGACGCGGCCGGGCAGGAACTTCAGGGTGGCGGGATTGGGGGTGGCTTCAGTCTGAATGAACATCGCTTTTTGGGTCCTCTGACGCCGGTTCAAGGCCGGCCGAGCGGTGTGCTTAGAATCGTTCTAACAGGTATCAGATCCAATGTGGATTGGGGAGACGAGGATTCCAATAGGACAATCGCACAGCCCGGCGCCCATCGTCAGTGATCTATCGCAATATCAAAGAGCGCGCGGGCCAGCGCTCCCAGCAAATCGGCGGCGCTGCCGCGGGGCGGCCTGTCCCGTCCGGGAGAGGTGAGGCCGCGCCGGGCTGGTTGAAGTGCTCACCCAGTCAAACCACCCCCCTGCCCCTCCCCGCCAGAGGGAGGGAAATGGCGCCTTGTCCTGAGAGGCTGGCTCAGGAAGCACGGTGCGGCCCTCTCCCCCTTGTGGGGGAGAGTGGGAGAGGGGGGTATGAGCGCCACGACGATGGAACTCGGCGGAGCCACCCCCACCCTTGATCCCTCCCCGCCGCAAGTCGGGTGTTCCCGACTTGCGACTGACAGAAGCCGCTCTCGGCAACAGCCGAGAGCGGTGGGGAGGGGACACCGCCTCATCCGGCCCACGATCCCGGATCGGCGGGCGCAGCCCCGTGATGCCCCCCTCCACGTCATCACCGGCCCTGTGCCGGTGATCCCGATTGATGAGGCGCGGCGCTCTTCCGGTCGTTCGTCGCCGTCTCTCCCACGTCATCACCTCCCATGTCATCACCTCCCATGTCATCACCGGGCTTGTCCCGGTGATCTCGATTATGTGGGGCGCGGCGCCTTTCCGATCGGGATGGCCGGGACAGGCCCGGCCATGACGCGGAGAGACTGGGACAGGAAGAGGCGAGCCTGTGGACAGTGTTCCTCGTTTGTTCTTGACACGGATGCTCATCTGAACTATGTTGCATGCATCCCGGCCCGACGAGGGGCGCGCTCGCGAGGCGTCGCAAGATGGCGGGGCGGGGAACGGTCCTGGGCAGGT
>Ga0180217_1001575_pt1 | contig 24233 bp, 18 predicted proteins | sample eDN3rd37CBELigOP_FD_128521 | JGI IMG/M metagenome (GOLD analysis project Ga0180217, IMG submission 128521) | Enriched Organic Plus compost microbial communities from Emeryville, California, USA - eDNA 3rd pass 37_C BE-Lig OP (version 2) (version 2) ... | reverse complement strand
GTCAGGTCGTGGATTTCGCGGTAGGGAACGCCCTTGAGCAGCAGCGGTACCACCCGCCAGCGGTCCGCCATGGCCTCGAGCTCGGCCGGCGTGCACAGGTCTTCCAGGAATGCGCGCACCTGCGCGGCTTCGCCCAGGCTGGCCAGCGCCTCGGAAAGCGCCTGCAGTGAGGCGCTGTCGGCAAGTTCGTCGGGGGCGGCGGGGCGGCGTTTCATGGGAAATGCAGGAACGTGGGCGGGCAGGCAAACAATGTATTAATGCGTTAATACATTATTCGAGCCAAGGGCGGCCGTCAAGTCCGTTCCTGCCCCTCCCTGCCGTCCGGGGTCGCATGGTTAAACTGGGAGCAGGTCCGCCGGCCTGGGCGGGCATCGAGAACGGGGAACGGACCGGATGAGGGAGGCCATTCGCGGGGTTCGCTGGCTGTTGGCAGGTCTATGCCTGCTGGCCGCGCTCGTTCAGGCGCAGCCACGCGAGACGGCGCCGCTGGTGATGTCCGGCGATGCGACCACCTATCCCCTCGCCGCCCACACGGCCTATTTCCACGATATCGATGGCCGCGCCGACCTCGATGCCATCGAGGCCGCGCTGCGGGCCGGTCGCTTCCAGCCGCTGCCCGGCGACGACGCCTCGTTCGGTTTCCAGCCCGGTGCCTACTGGTTCCACGCGGGCCTGATCAACCGCGATGTGCAGGAGCCGCGCTGGCTGCTCGTGCAGCAGTACGCGTTGAGCGATCGCCTCGACGTATACGTGCGCCATCCGGACGGCCGCCTGTCTCACCAGGCGGGTGGCGATCATCATCCGTTCGAACAGCGCAGCGTCCGTTACCGCCATCCGAACTTCCAATTGGATCTGCCGCCCGGACAACCGGCGGATCTGTTCGTGCGGGTGGAAAGCCAGAGCTCGATGCAGGTCCCGCTCGCGTTGTACACCCCCACCGCATTCGCCGAGTTGTCGCGCGATGCGCAGTTCGCGATGGGTGTGTACTACGGCATCCTGCTGGCGCTGTTCACCTACAACCTGGTGCTCTGGCTGACGCTGCGCGACGCCAGCTACTTCTGGTACATGTTCCACATCAGCGCGTTCGGGCTGGTCCTGTTCACCCTGTACGGATTGGGTTTCGAATATCTGTGGCCGCATTCGCCGTGGCTGGCGGACAAATCCGTGCCGCTGTCCATCTGCCTGGCGCAGATCGGCATGCAGCAGTTCGCCCGCAATTTCCTCGGCCTGGGCCGGCGCTGGCCGCTGGGCGATCGCGTCGGCCTGGGCATGATCGGATTGTTCGTGGTGCTCGGCATCGCCACCACCTGGATCCCGATCCGGCTGTCCACCCAACTGGCGGTGATCGCGGTCATCCTGAGCGTGGCCTGGATTGCGGTCGAGGCGGTGGTGGCGATGCGCAGCGGCTACAAGCCGGCCAAGTTGTTCCTGCTGGCCTGGTCGATGTTCCTGGCCGGCATCGCGATGGTGGCGATGGTCGCGTTCGGCGCGCTGCCGAAGAACTTCGTCACCGAGTACAGCGTGCAGATCGGCTCGGCGCTGGAAATGTTGCTGCTCTCGGTGGCGCTGGGCTATCGCTACGCATCGCTGCGAAACGAGAACGAACGGATCGTGCGCGAATCGCGCGACCAGTTGGAAATCAAGGTCGAGCAGCGCACCGCCGAACTGCGCAGCGCGCTGGATCAACTGGAAGCCGCGCACCTACGCCTGCGCGAGTTCAGCCGGCTGGACGGCCTGACCGAGCTTTACAACCGCGCCCACTTCCGAGAAGCATTCGAGCACCTGCTTTCGCAGGCGCGCCATGCCGAACAGCCGATTTCGCTGTTGATGATCGATCTGGACCACTTCAAGCGCATCAATGACACCTACGGCCATCTGGTCGGCGACGACTGCCTGCGCTGGACTTCCAATACGATGGCCGAGACCCTGCGCCCCTACGGCGCGCTGGTCGCGCGCTTCGGTGGCGAGGAGTTCATCGCCGCGCTGCCCGACATGGATCTGGAGGAGGCCAGCGCGGTGGCGGAGGAACTGCGGCAACGCCTGCGCGACCGCCCTTGCCGCAGTGGCGAACTGGATATCCCGATTTCCGCCAGCATCGGCGTCCATTGCGTGGACGTGCACAAGAACAGCATCGACTCCGCGCTGCAGGTCGCCGACCAGGCGCTCTATACCGCCAAGGCCGAAGGCCGCGACTGCGTCCGCACGCTGTAATGGCAGCGCTTCCCCGCTCGCGGGGAAGGTGCCCGGAGGGCGGATGGGGATGTGAGGGGGATCGGCTGGTTCACTTCCGCGAAGTGGATCCCGGCTTTCGCCGGGATGATGGTAGACCCCGCCCTGCCGGCGCAGATCGATCCCTATCGCCCGGCCAATGCCCGCGCCTGTTCCAACTCGACCTTCAGGCTGCTGGCCAGTTCCTCGCGCTTGACCTCGAACTGCTGCTCGCGGACCAGGTCCTTCACGGTGACGGCACCGCGCGCGCGCTCGTCCTCGCCGGCCAGCACGACGAACCGGATGCCCGCGCGCGAGGCGTACTGGAACTGCTTGGCCAGTTTGCGCGCTTCCATCTGCACTTCGGTGTTGATGCCGGCAACGCGCAGGCGGCGCGCGATGTCCAGCGAATCGGCGAGCGCGCCGTCATCCATCAATGCCACCATCGCCTGCACGCTGCTCTCGTCGCTGCCAGCGATCAATCCGGCCTCGCGCAGTTGCCAGAACAGGCGGGTCAGGCCGATGGAGATGCCTACGCCGGGCAGCTTCGACTTGGTGTAGTGGCTGGCGAGATCCTCGTAGCGGCCACCCGAACAGATCGAACCGATCTGCGCATAGTCGTCCAGTTGGGTCTCGTAGACGGTGCCGGTGTAGTAATCCAGGCCGCGGGCGATGGAGAAATTCAGGCAGTAGTCGTCTTCGGGGACGCCGAGCGCGTGCACCAGTTCCAGCACTTCGCGTAGTTCGGCCACGCCCTGGGCCAGCGTCTCGTTGCCCTGCCCCAATGCTTCCAACCGCGCCAGCGCATCGGCATGGCTGGCCGAACGCACGGCGACGAATTCCAGGATCCGCGCCACGGCCTCGGCCGGGATGTTGAAATCCGGGCCTTCCAGGGTCTCGCGCACGTAGTCGGCGCCACGCTTGTCCAGCTTGTCGACCTCGCGCAGCACCAGCGCTTGGCGCTCGCCGTCGGCGATGCCCTGGGCTTCGAAAAAGCCGCGCATCAGCTTGCGGTTGTTGAGCTGGATGGTGAACTTGCCGATGCCCAGATCGCTGAAGACCGCATGGATCACCGCCAGGATCTCGGCATCGAAGCGGATGCTCAGCGCATCCTTGCCGATCACGTCGATGTCGCACTGGTAGAACTCGCGGAACCGGCCGCGCTGGGCGCGCTCACCCCGATAGACCCGCTGGATCTGGTAGCGCCGGAACGGAAAGGTCAATTCGTGTTCGTGCTCGGCCACGTAGCGGGCCAACGGCACGGTCAGGTCGAAACGCAGCGCCAGTTCCGGCAGCCCTTCGGTGGAGCCCGCCTCGTTCTTGGCCAGCGCGCCGGTGGACTGCACGAAATAGACCTGCCGCTCGGTCTCGCCGCCGGACTTGGTCAGCAGGGTTTCCGATAGCTCGAACACCGGCGTCTCCACCGGCAGGAAGCCGAAGCGCTCGTAGTTGCGGCGGATGGTGTCCAGCATGCGCTGGAACGCGATCTGCTCGCGCGGCAGCAGTTCCATCACTCCGGGCGGCGTGCGTGGCTTGATCAAGCGAAAACTCCGGGGAAACGAGTGTTATCGAGGCCGGCCATTCTAAGGCTGAACGGCGCGCCCGGGCAGGCATGCAAAAAACTGTTGCCGTCCGTTGGCGTCCTGAATAGAATAGCCGGCTCACACGGGGTGTAGCTCAGTCTGGTAGAGCGCTACGTTCGGGACGTAGAGGTCGCAGGTTCGAATCCTGTCTCCCCGACCAATCAAATCAATTGGTTACGAATCAGCCGGCCCACAGCCGGTTTTTTTGTGCGCGCGTGGGCGGTGCGATGCCGGATTCTCGTGCCAATCACCGCACACCCTGCCAGTTTTGATGACTCGTACCGCTCCCCGGCACATCACCGCGGTCAGCGGTATCCCCGGTTCGGACAGCCAATTGCCGAGGACGCACGCAAGCAGCGGAAGACGGCGGAAACCAGGTTCCGCCGTCTTCCCTGCTTCCGTCAGAACTGCAACGACCAGCGAGCGTTGAGTCCGTGATGACGGGCGTTCCCGCCGAACTCGCCCTGGTACCCGAGCGCCAGCTGGCTGTTGCGGCTGGTACGCGCGGACACGCCCAGATCCACCCGGGTGGCGCGCCGATCCAGCGGTGCGCCCTGGACCGCGAACATGGCCCCTTGCGCCCACGCCACCTGCGCCGCGGGCGTCTCGTCGCCGTGGATATGGCGGTGCATCACCGCACCGTGCAGGTTCAACCAGCTCTGCTCCTGCCGCGCTCCGCGCAGGCTGATGTCGAAGCGTGCTCCGACGGCAGCCAAGTCGACATCCGTCTTGTCCACGCGCCCGCGCAACGCGGCCGGGCCACCACTTTCGGCGAAGGCGTCGCCGCTGGCACGGAGCCGGGTGAACTGCACCACCGGTTCCCATTGCCAGGCGCCGCGACCAATTCGATAGCCGGCCTCGACGAAGGTCTGGCGGACGCGCGCGTCGTAGCTGGACACCGCGGAATCATTCAATCCGGTGAAGGCAATCCGACGGGTTGTATCGATGTCGTGCCAGGCCTGGACATGGCCGGCACGCAGTCCGAATCCACCCCAGGCCTTGCCCACATGGAGACCGGCCTGGCGCGAGTCCACCTTGGCGCGCGAGCCACGCTCGCCAACGTCCAGATCCGTGCGCCCGACGCCACCGAGCACACCGATCCGCCAGCCACTCTCGAAACCATGATCCACGCCCACCAACTGGGCGTGGCCGTCGTAACGTGCACCCGCGGCATTGCGGTCACCCGCCAGCAAGCCTCCGATGCGCTGGATTTCCACCCATGCACCCTGCCTGGCGTCGTCGTCGGCCTGCGCGGTGAATCCGTCCTGCCCCAGTCGCGCGCGGGCAAAGGCGCTGTCACGCGCGTGACCGGCGGCGGCAAGCAGGACGGCTTGCGAAGTCGGATGGATCTCGCCATCCAGTTGTTCCAGCGCGGTCATCGCCGCTTCGGGGAACAGTTCGGTCAGCGGCTGCGGCAAGCCCTGGAAAATCGGCAGACCATCGGCCGCCACCGCCGCGGCGTGCTGGTTGGCGGTACGCGCGTAGGCGGCGAGCAGTTCGCCGCGGGTCACGTCGACATTGACGCCGTCGGCGGCATACAGCGCGGTGAACTTGAGGAACGGCGACATCGCCTCCTGATCGACGCGGGTGAACTGGCCGCTCAGGCCGCCGTCCGCCTGCAACACCCGATAATGCTGCCCCAGGCTGAAGACACCGGGGCGCCGCACGATTCGCAGGGTGCCTCCCTGCAGTTCCGCGTGCCCGCTGACATGGAGCAGATCGGAGGCGCCGGGAGGCTGGACCTCCGCCACATAGGTCGAACCCTCCGTCTGCACGTAGTTGCCCTGTACGCGCAGCGTCCCGATGCCATCGCCCGGTGCGATGACGCCTTCCACCCGCGTGTCGCCCAATTGACCGTTGCCTGCGAGCAAGCCTTCCGGCCCCACCCAGGTCCGTCCCCCGATCACGCGGCCATCCACCATCGCCAGGCCCGCCCGGACGCGCAGGTCGGTCGCATCGAGCGTGCCGGAAAGTTGCAGCGCGCCGCCGTCCACCTGCAGCGTACCGAGGTGGTTCATACCGGTGAGTTCCAGCAATCCCTCCCGCACGGTCGCGCCGCCGAACGCGTTGTTGCCGCTCAGGCGCAACCAGCCGGCGCCGGCCTTGGCCAGGTGACCGGGTCCGCCGATGTCATTGCGCCAGTCGTCCCAGGCACCGCCTTGCCACGTCCTGATGCCTCCGGCGATGCGATCCATCACCACCTCGGTATCCACGCGCAACTGGCCGGGACCGTCGATGGCCTTGCGCAGGTTCAGCAGGCCCCAGCCATAGACGTCATCCACGCCGGGCGCGCCCAGATCGGTCGCGGTGGTCAGCATCACGTCGCGTACCTGCGCGCCGGACAGATACGGGAACCGCTCGAACAGCAGCCCCAGCGCGCCGGTCACGTGCGGCGCGGCCATCGAGGTGCCGGACAGGTCGGCGTATCCGAAGCCCGGCTGATGGGTGTCCGGACGCAATTCAAGGTTTCCGTCGGGACGCAGCATCAGGTCGCCCCGCGAGGGCGAACCGTCGTCATAGACCGTCGAGGTGATGGCCGTACCGGGCGCGGCGATGCACCAGTCCGCACTCAGGCCGCACCGGTTCGATCGGGAACTCAGGGTCAGATCCTTGCCCAGGTTGACGACACTGACCCAGTACGGTTCCAGATCAGGACGCGCACGGGGCAGCGTGGCGTACATGCCGGCGATCGGCGCGCTCTGGGGACTGGCATTCGGACTGACCGTATTGCCTGCCGCCCACACCTGCAGCATGCCGCGGGCATGCGAGCCTCCGGCGATCGCATCCAGTTGTGGCCGGAAGGACGGATGGGACAGGTAGTAATCCATCAGGGCCGGCGAATTCGGCTCGCTGCTCAGGCCCCAACTGTGGTTGATCGCCCCCACCCCGTGGGCATTCATCTGCGCATACAGATCCGCGAACGCCGATGCGTCGGCACGGAGGCCGGCCAGCGGCAGGACCCGGTAATAGCCGTCGTTATCCAGTCGCCATTCCCGGACACTGTCGAAAAAGAGTTTGGCAACCACCAGCCCGGAATCGAACGCGACGCCATGCGTCCCCTGCCCATCCCGGTTCGCCGCGATCGTGCCTGCGACATGCGTTCCATGGCTGTTGTAGTAGATGCCGGGCCGGGTGTAGCCACCCTGCATGATGATGTCGCGGATGCGTTGCGGCACGTCCGGATGGAAACGGATAAGCTCGCGGGTGATCGCGTCGCCTTCCGAAGCGAAGCAGGCATCGGGTCCCGCCAGCAATGTCGTGTTGGCGCAGCGGCTGCCATCGGCGAGCAGATCACCGATGCGCAGACTGAGATGCCGCTTCCCCGCGAAATCCGGATGACCCAGCGCGGTGCCGCTGTCGAATACGCCCAGGCGGATCCCGCGCCCGGTCAGGCCGCGCGCGTAGGCATGGTCCGCACCGATGGCCGCCAGGCCCCAATCACGCAGGAATTCCTCGCTGCGCCAGCCTTCCGGCACGGTGGCCTGCGCGCTTGCGCTCTGCAGGCCGGCGATTGCAAGTGATACCGCGATGGCCGCGGCCAGACCATGTCGATGGCGGAAGGCTTTCTCTCCACGTCCGGCGCGACGAACATTCGGGTTCATTCATTTCTCCTTGGACTCCAGCAAAAAAATGCGCCAGGTCCTCCGCGTCCTGCGGAATGGAGATCAGATCGAAGGCTTTCGCGAGGAACGTGGGCGTGGATACAAGTACTCCACTTCCCGGAAAGCCGGTTGGCCGGTCTTGTCCTTTGCCCATGCCCCTCCGGTCATCAGCGCTTCACGCGCTTAACCGCGGATATGCCACGAAGACCCGGACCGCAGCGGAAATCTCATAGCCTGACGTCGCGCGACGGCCAGCCCGTTCCGTGGACAGCGATACGCGGGTGGCGAACCGTTCGCGTCAATCGAGTCCAACCGGATTCCCCGAACGCTCCGGCAGCAACTCATACATGGGTGAACCGGGCGTACTGGGAAAAACACGGCCGGTCATTCGATAGCCAATGGTCTCCGCGGCGGCGGCCAGTTCATCGGTGCTGCCCAAAACCTCCGCCGCGATGACGGGCCGGTTGCGCCGGAAGAACTCCTTGCCGCCAAGCAGGGCTTTGGGTTCGCTTCCCTCGATGTCCATCTTGACGAAGACGACGCCCTCGACCTCCGGCAGCAGGATGTCCAGCGTTTTGCAGTCGAGCCTGTAGACGCTGCCGTGCGGATTGAAGTCGAGTGTCCCGGGACGATCGAGCAGCCCATCCGGAAACACCTGGACACGATGCTCGCAGCCGTTCGCACGGATGTTGTCCAGCGCCCTCGCCCGCCAGCGCGCCATCGGTTCGAAACCGATCACTTTCGTCGCCTCGCAGAACATTGCGAAATACACCGCATGGTTGCCGACGTTGGTACCTACATCGAGATAGATGCCCTGGAGCGCCATGCCACGAACCGTTTCCAGGAATGGAAATTCGTAGAAGCGTCCCTTGTTGATGCAGTCGTAGCTGCCGGCGTAGTCGCCCGTGAACTCGACGCGCTTGCCGTGTAGGTCGAAGACCGGCATGGACTCCACGCATGCGGGGGAAGTCGGGTCAGTGTGCGAGGAACGCGTGCAGGCGCCGTGAACTTCCGGAACATCCGCGTCGCGATACTTGCTTCGCCGCTCCCGTCGAGTCTGCTTTCACGCCGGCCGCCCGAGGCGAACGCGGTTTTCAGTCGCAACTGCAGGCTGACCGCCAGCCTGCGGAGTTAGTCCGGACAAGGCAATGCATGGAGCGATTTCAGCCGTGCGCCGCGGCAAGATGGTTTTGGCTTCCGGCCGCTTGCCTCCGCCGGATTGCCGGTTCGAGGCGCTGATGCCCCGTGCGACGGCGGCGCGGGACGGCGGCAGTGTTTGGGATCACAATTTTGTGACGTAAAAGGTCACTTTTTGGCCAGGCCTGCCGTGCGCGGGCGATGCCGGAAAACGTGCGCTCGGCATTCGTCCGTCCGGAGCGTTCCCCAACCCGCCGTGGCGCTTCCTTGATGCGTCGCTCATATGGACCAGCTCCGGGCGCCGATCCGCCGATTTATCGTTTCGAGAAAGTGATTCTGCTGAATAAAAGGTGATTTTTATTGATATACGTCACATAAATTTATGAATTATTAACAGGTGAGACGGCGTTCGGGCACCCTTGGGGGATCGTTTCCTAGACTTGGCAAGATTTGTGCTTCCCATCACAAATCATGGACTCCCAGCAGGTCTCCCTCCGGAGGCCTTTCTGTTAGCTACAGAGGCGGAACGCTTTGAAAAGAACCACTTTGTCTTGGGCGCTGGCATGCGCCATGGGTGCGACCGGCCTGCCGGTTTTGGCGGCGGCGCCCAGCGGAACTCCCGACTCCCCCGTTCCCGCGGACTACGACGCCGCGCTCGCCCAGGCTGCCCGCCTGCGCGACGAATCGCGCTGGCTGGATGCGCTGGCGGTGTTCGAACGCCTGCAGGCGCAGCGTCCGGATGACGCCAACCTGTACCGGCTGCGTGCACTGACGCTGGGAGACATCGGCAACAGCTACCAGGCCTGGTCGATGTATCGCGCGCGGCCGGAGCTGTTCGACGCCGCCCAACGCGAGCGCTTCGAAGCCAACTATCTCGCCCGCCTGATCCTGTGGTCGCAGGCCTACCCGGAAAACGAGCGCAACCGCCTGGCGGAGGCGCGGGTCGCCGATGCGGCCATCGAGGAATACCTGCGCCTGTCGCCCGCCGATGATCCGGCGCTGCCCACGCGCATCCGCTACGACCGCCTGTTGCTGCTGTCGAAGCTGGGCCGCCACCAGCAGGTCGTCGACGAATACCACGCGCTCGGCGGCGAAGCGGTTCCCGCCTACGCGCTCCCCGGGGTCGGCGATTCGCTGATGGCGCTCAAGCGCCCGGCCGAGGCCGCGCCGGTGCTGGAGGCGGCGTTGCGCGCCGACCCGGACAACAGCGACATCCGCATGCAGTTGGCCTACGCGCATCTGGAAAGCGAGCAGCCCACCGTCGCCATCCGCCAGCTCGAGGCCTACCGCGAAACCCAGCCGGCGTGGCTGTATGCGCCCGGCGCCCGCCAGGGCAGCCAGAACTGGCGGCGCGCCGACGCCGACAGCACGCTCGCGATGCTGCGCGCCTTCTCCGAGGATCTGCCGACCGCCGAGCGCGAGCTGACCGACATGCTCGGCATCGCGCCCAACAACGCCGGCATGCAGACCTCGCTCGGACAGGTCTACATGATGCGGGGCTGGCCGGAGCGCGCCCTGGAGCGGTTCCGCATGGCTTCCACCCTGGACGAACGCGACGTCAACGCGCGCGTCGGCCAGGTCGAAGCACTGGTTACCCTGAACCGCGACGACGAAGCCCGTGATCTGCACGATCTGCTGGTCAAGGAATACGGCGACCAGCCGAACGTGCAGCGCATGGACGATCTCTGGCGCCAGCATCGTGGTTGGCAGTGGCGCGCCTACGTGGCGGGCGCGCGTAGCCGCGGCGGCACCGGCAACACGCCGTTCGGCAACCGCGACGGCGAGTATGGCGTGGAAGTGCAGTCCCCGCTGATCGACGACCGCTGGCGGCTGACCGCCACGGTCGACGACCGCTGGGCCGATTTCGACCGCGACCGCATCCACCAGCGCCGCCAGGGCGTGGGCGTGCGCTATGCCTACGATCGCCTGGACACGCACCTGGGCGTGTACCACGCCAGCGATCGCGTCGGCGGCACCGGCATCGGCCTGGACGTGGGCTGGCGCTTCAGCGATACGCTGGACGGCCGCCTGTCGTTGCGCCGCAACGATCCCGACGCGTCGTTGCAGGCGCGCGATGCCGGCATCACCGCCGACGGCGCGTCCGTCGAACTGATCTACGAACGCAATGAACGCACCGCGTTCGGCGGCGGCCTGACCCACTGGCGCTACGAGGACGGCAACCGCCGCACGGCGCTCAATCTGGATGCGCGCCAGCGCCTGTTCACCCGTCCGCATTTCCTGCTCGACGGCCTGGCCGGCGTGTATGCCAGCCGCGCCAGCCGCCAGGACACCCCGTACTTCAATCCCTCGCGGGACGGCACGCTGGAACTGGGCCTGCGCGCGGATCATCTGGTATGGCGCGAGTACGAACGCCATTTCCGCCACCGCTTCACCGCCACCGCCGGGCGCTACTGGCAGGAAGGCTTCGGCACCGCCTGGGTGCCGAGCCTGCGCTACGAGCACGAATGGCAGTTCGGCCTGGGCCGGGTCCTGACCTATGGCATCAACTGGTCGCGCCCGGTCTATGACGGCGTCCGTGAAGAACGCTTCGGCTTCGATGCCGAACTGCGGTGGGGAGAATGATGATGATGAAATCCGTACGTCCGACCTGGCTCCTGCTGGGCCTGTTCACGCTCGCCCTGCTGGCGCCGCTGTTCAGCGCGCGCGCCGCCGAGCCGCTGCTGGTGCTGAGCTATCACGACATCCGCGACGACGTCGCCAAGAAGGGCGATGCCGACGCTTATGCGGTCAGCACCCAGAACTTCGCCGCGCACCTGGACTGGCTGGCCGGCCACGGCTATCACCCGGTGTCGCTGTCGCAGGTGGTGGAAGCCTCGCGCGGCGGCACGCCGTTGCCGTCCAAGCCGGTGCTGCTGACCTTTGACGACGGCCTGCGCAGCCTGTACACGCATGCCTTCCCGTTGCTGCGCGCCTACAACTATCCGGCCCTGGCCGCGGTCATCACCGGTTGGGTCGACATGCCCGCAGGCCAGCAGATCGACTACGGCCCGCGCATGTTCACCCGCGACGATTTCGTCACCTGGGATCAACTGCGCGAAATGCAGGCCAGCGGCCTGGTCGAGATCGCCAGCCACACCAACGCCATGCACAAGGGTGTGCAGTCGAACCCGCAGGGCAACCAGACGCCGGCCGCGATCACCCGCATCTACGATCCGGCCGCCGGCCGCTACGAAACCGAGGCCGAATACCGCGAGCGCGTGCGTTCGGATCTGGCGATCAGCAGTGACCTGATCCGCAAGCACCTGGGCCAGGCGCCGCGCGCGATCGTGTGGCCGTATGCCGCCTACAGCAGCGTGAGCAACGACATCGCCGAGACCCTCGGCATGTCGGTATCATTCGACCTGGAAGGCCCCAGTACGCCGGTGACCCGCGACCTGCACGGCCTCGCCCGCCTGCTGGTGATGGACAACCCCACCGTCGCCGAACTGGCGTACGAACTGCGCCACAATCCGGCCGCCGAAGGCATCCGCGCGCTCCAGATCGATCTGGACGCGGTGTACGACGCCGACCCGCAACAGCAGGCACGCAACCTGGACGCGCTGATTGAGCGCGTCAACCGCATCGGCCCGACCCACGTCTTCCTGCAGGCGTTCGCGGATCCGGATGGCGACGGCGCGGCCGATGCGCTGTACTTCCCCAACCGCTTCCTGCCGGTGCGCGCGGACCTGTACAACCGGGTCGCCTGGCAGTTGTACACCCGCGCCCACGTGAAGGTGTTCGCCTGGCTGCCGGTGATGGCCTACAAGCTGCCGCAGCAGGCGCCGGACATGGCGATCGCCAGCCGGGAAGCCGATGGCATCCCGCGCCTGGACTTCACCCGCCCGGACGTGCGCCGGATCATCGCCGGAATTTATGAGGATCTGGCGGTGGCTTCCTACATGGAAGGGCTGCTGTTCCATGACGACGCCTACCTGCGCGACACGGAACTCCCCGCGCTCGCCCCGGGCAATACCGAGGCCCGCACGCAGGCACTGATCGACTTCACCCTGGAACTGCGGGATGCGGCCGAGCGCTGGCGTCCCAAGCTCAAGACCATCCGCAACCTGTATGCGCGGCCGGTGCTGGAACCGCAGAGCCAGGCGTGGTTCGCGCAGCGGCTGGATCTGTTCAACCGCGCCTACGATCACACCGCGCTGATGGCGATGCCGTGGATGGAAGGCAGCCGGCGTCCGGAGAAGTGGCTGGATCAACTGGTGGCCGCCGTGCGCCGGCAGGATCCGCAGCTCTCGCAGACCCTGTTCGAACTGCAGACCGTCGACTGGAATACCCGCAAGCCGATTCCCGGCCAGCGCATCAACGCGCTGATCCGGCGCCTCCAGGCGCAGGGCGTGCGCCACCTGGGCTGGTATCCGGACGACTTCATCGCGGACCTGCCGCGCATGCCTGACGCCCGCGCCGGCATTTCCGCCCGCGGCTTCCCGTACGAGGAACGCTGATCATGGAAAAGATCCTCGCCGTATTGTTCGAGTTCGCCTTCCTGTATCCGATCATCATGTCGTTCTTCTGGATGTCGGGCGGGCTGTACTACTACTTCCGCCGCGAGCGCCATGCGCGCCCGCGCACGGATCCACCGCCGCTGGAAAGTTACCCGAAGGTCTCGATCCTCGTCCCCTGCCACAACGAGGGCGAGAACGCCGAGGAAACCATCGGCAGCGCGCTGTTGCAGAAGTACCCGGACTTCGAGGTCATCGCCATCAACGATGGCAGCCGCGACAACACCGCCGAGGTGCTCAATGCGATGGCCGAGCGGCACGACCGGCTGCGGGTGATCCACCTGGATCGCAACCTGGGCAAGGCCAACGCGCTGCGCATGGGCGCCCTCGCCGCCCAGTCCGAATACCTGGTCTGCATCGACGGCGACGCCCTGCTCGACGAGTACGCCGCGCACTGGATGATCTGGCACCTGACCTCGGGCCCGCGCGTGGGCGCGGTCACCGGCAACCCGCGCATCCGCAACCGTTCGACCCTGCTGGGCCGCCTACAGGTGGGCGAGTTCTCCTCGATCATCGGCATGATCAAGCGCGCGCAGCGCGTGTACGGGCGCATTTTCACCGTGTCGGGCGTGATCAGCGCGTTCCGCCGCACCGCCCTGCACCGCATCGGCTACTGGGCCGACGACATGGTGACCGAGGACATCGACATCAGCTGGCGCCTGCAACTGGACCACTGGGACATCCGCTACGAGCCCAACGCGCTCTGCTTCATCCTGATGCCGGAGACCCTGAAGGGCCTGTGGCGGCAGCGCCTGCGCTGGGCGCAGGGCGGTGTGGAAGTGCTGCTGCGCCACGGCCGCGACTTCCTCAGCTGGCGCAAGCGGCGGATGTGGGGCGTGATGCTGGAATACCTGCTCAGCGTGCTGTGGGCCTACACCATGTTGGCGATCATCGTGTTGTGGGCGCTCGGCAAGTTCATCGCCCTGCCGCCGGCGCTGTACGTGCACACCATCCTGCCCTCGTGGCACGGCGTGATCCTGGCGATGGTCTGCATGGCGCAGTTCGCCAGCAGCATCATCATCGACCGCCGTTACGAAACCCAGGTCGGCCGCAACTACTTCTGGATGATCTGGTATCCGATGGCGTACTGGCTGCTGAGCCTGTTCACCACCGTGGTCGCGCTTCCCAAGACATTGTTGAAACGGCGCGGCAAGCGCGCCACGTGGGTCAGTCCTGATCGAGGTATCCGATGAAATACGATTCCCGTCTCATCCGCAAACCGTATGCCCAGCCGCGCCTGAAGCGCGCGGCCTGGGGTTTCGTCACCGCCGCCTTCTGGGGGCTGTACATCTACCTGTGGCTGCCGCTGATCACGCTGATCCTGTGGCTGCTGGGCGTGCGCACCGCGTTCTTCGAGCTGTATACGCGCAAGCACGAGATCGAGCCGTTCCTGATCGTCGCCATTCCGGTGATGGCCGCGCTGTGCACCGTGCTGCTCATCGGTTGGGCCGAATACAACCGCTACCGGTTCGCCAGGCGCGATCGCCGCAGCCCGCAGGAAGACGTCGCCCGGGACGAAGTGGCGCGCCGCCTCCGTGTCGCGCCGGCGCTGGCGCAGCAACTGGGCCAGTCCAAGGTCACCCTGCTGCACATGAACGACCAGGCGATCCCGGAATCGATGAGCACCCCGGCGCTCACCGCCCACGTCGCCCACGCCGCCGGCTGATCCGGCACTCGTTTCAGGACGGTGTGTCGCCCGTGCGGCACGCCGTCCCGCGCGCGCGATCGGCGATAATGCGCGCGATGAAATCCCCGCAACACCCTTCCCCCGCGCCCGGCTCCACTCCCGTCGTCGCTCCGGCATCGCTCTGGTCCGGTCGTGGCCTGATCCTGGCGGGCATCGTGCTGTCCGCGTTCAACCTGCGCACGGCGGTGACCTCGCTCACCCCGTTGCTGGATCAACTGGGTCATCTGTTCGGCTTCGGTCCCACCATGACCGGCGTGTTCGGCATGCTGCCGACCGCCGCGTTCGCCCTGTTCGGCGTGCTCACGCCGGGCATCGCCCATCGCATCGGCCTGGAACGCACCGCACTGCTGGCGATGTCGCTGGCCGCCATCGGCCTGCTGCTGCGCAGCCTGGCGGGCGGCAGTGGCGCGCTGCTGGCGGCGTCGGCGATCGCGCTGGCGGGCATGGGCATCGGCAACATCGTGCTGCCGCCGCTGGTGAAACGCTACTTCGCTGATCGCGTCGGCACGGTCAGCACGCTCTACATCACCGTGCTGCAGGCCGGCACCATCCTGCCCGCGCTGCTGGCGGTGCCGGTGATGGCGGCGAGCAGTTGGCAGGTATCGCTGGGCCTGTGGTCGCTGTTCGCAGTCGCCGCGGCACTGCCCTGGATGGGCGTGCTGTGGATCGAGCGGCGCCACGACACACCGATGGCGCAGGCGCACGACCAGGCGGTGACGGCCGCCGACGAGGCGCCCGAGCTGTCCTCGCCGCCGGCACGCGGTCGGGTCTGGCGTTCGCCGGTGGCCTGGGGCATGGCGCTGATGTTCGGCATGACCTCGCTGGTGACCTATTCGATGTTCACCTGGCTGCCCAAGCTGTTGATCGAGGCCGGCGGCAGCGAAGCGCTCGGCGGCGCCATGGTTGGCCTGTTCTCCGCGCTCGGCCTGGTCGCATCGTTGACGATGCCCGCGCTGGCGGTACGCATGCGCAATCCCTACGCGGTGGTGCTGGCCTGCGTGGCGTTTTACCTGGCCGCCTTCGCCGGGCTGTTGTGGGCGCCGATGGCGGCGCCGGCCCTGTGGGTCGCGCTGCTCGGCATGGGGCCCAGCACGTTCCCGCTCGCACTGACGATGATCAACCTGCGCACGCGCACGCCGGGCGGTTCGGCCGCACTTTCAGGTTTCATGCAGGGCGTTGGCTACTCGCTGTCCTGTCTCGGCCCGCTGATGTTCGGCCTGCTGCACGAACACACCCACGGCTGGACCTGGCCGTTCGGCTTCCTGCTGCTGTGCATCGGCGTGCTGCTGGTCGGCGGCTATCTCGCCTGCAAGCCGCGTTTCCTCGAGGATAGCTGGTAGGGAAGCCGGGAATCGGGAATGGGCAGAGCGTGGAGCCGAGCTTGTTTGGCGGTTCGACGTGCCCCACGCTCCCCGTCAAAGGCTGCGAGCGAGTTCCGCTCTACAGGAGGTCAGGGTGGCGGACCTGGCCTTCGCCGAGGACGACGAAGCGTTCGACGGTCAGGGATTCGGCGCCCATCGGGCCGTAGGCGTGCAGGCGCGTGGTGGAGATGCCGATTTCGGCGCCCAGGCCGAGTTCGCCGCCATCGCTGAAGCGCGACGAGGCGTTGACGATCACCACCGCCGAGCGCAACGCCTGCACGAAGCGTTCGGCATGCCGCGGTTCGCCGGTCGCGATGACCTCGGTATGGTCGGAACCGAACCGGCGGATGTGCGCGATCGCCTGCTCCAGGTCGTCGACCACCTTCACCGCGATGATCAGGTCCAGGAACTCGGCGGCGTAATCGTCGTCGGTGGCCGGCGCGGCTTCCGGGATCGATGCCCGCGCCTCCGCGTCGGCGCGCAGTTGCACGCCACGCGCGCGCAGGGCGGCGGCGGCCAGCGGAAGGAACGTCGGTGCGATGCCGCGATGCACCAGCAGTGTCTCCAGCGCGTTGCAGACGCCCGGCCGCGAAGCCTTGCCGTCCAGCAACAGGCGCAGGGCCAGTTGCGGATCCGCGCTGGCATCCACGAACAGGTGGCAGACGCCCTTGTAGTGCTTGATCACCGGCACCCGCGCATGTTCGGCGACGAACCGGATCAGGCCTTCTCCGCCACGCGGAATCGCCAGATCGATGACATCGTTGAGCTGCAGCAGTTCGACCATCGTCTCCCGGCGCAGATCCTCCACCAGGGTCAGCGCCGCCTCCGGCAACCCGTTCGCGCGCAGCGCTCCACGCAACGCGGCGGCGATGGCCGTGTTGGAATGGATCGCTTCCGACCCGCCGCGCAGGATCACGCCGTTGCCGGCCTTCAGGCACAGCGCGGCGGCATCGGCGGTGACGTTGGGACGCGCTTCGTAGATCATCGCCACCACCCCGAGCGGCACCCGCACGCGCTGGATGCGGATGCCGTTGGGGCGGGTTTGCTCGCGCGTGATCTGGCCGACCGGATCCGGCAGATCGGCAACCTCGCGCACCGCCGCGGCGATGCCGGCCAGGCGCCGCGCGTCCAGCTTCAGGCGGTCGAGCATCGCGCCGGCGATGCCCTTGGCGGCGGCCGCTTCCATGTCCCGCGCGTTGGCGGCCAGGATTGCGTCGCGCGCTTCTTCGAGCGCGTCGGCCATCGCCCGCAGCAGGGCGTTCTTGGCCCCGGTGGAGAGCTGGGCGATCGCCTGGGCGGCGTCACGGCACTGCAGGGCCTGTTGCTGGATCTCGCTCATCGTTTTCCGTTCCGTTGCGGGGTTGCGGATGACAGGCTCACAGCACGACCAGATCATCGCGATGGACGACGTTCTCGCCGTAGCTGTAACCGAGTATGCCCTCGATCTCGCGCGAATGCCGGCGGGCGATGCGGCGGATGTCGATGGCCGAGTACTGGCTCACGCCGCGCGCGATGCAATGGTCGCCAGCGTCGCGGAGGATCACTTCCACCATGTCGCCGCGCCTGAAATCGCCTTCCGCGCCCACCACCCCGCCCGGCAGCAGCGAGGCGCCGCGTTCGCGCACCGCGCCGGCCGCGCCGGCATCGACCAGGATCGCACCGGACTCCACCGGTACGTTGCGCAGCCAGTACTTGCGCGCGGCCAGGCGGTTCTGCGCCGGCCGGAACCGGGTGCCATGCAGGCGGCCCGTCGCAAGCGCGGCCAGGGTGTCCGCGCGCGTGCCGTTGAACAGGCAGGTTTCGATACCGGCCGCCGCCGCCTTGGCCGCGGCTTCCAGCTTGGTGTGCATGCCGCCGGTGCCCACGCCGCTGCCGGCTCCGCCGGCCATGCCGAAGAAGGCCGGCGTCAGCGCCTCGACGTCGAGGATCGGCTGCGCATCGGCACGCGTGCGCGGATTGGCCGAATAGAAACCGTCGATGTCCGTGGCGATGAACAGCATGTCGGCATCGACCAGCGCCGCCACCACCGCGGCCAGGTTGTCGTTGTCGCCCAGCTTCAATTCGTCCACCGAGACGGTGTCGTTCTCGTTGACGACCGGCAGCGCGCCCAGCGCCAGCAGTTCCTGCAGGGTGGCACGCGCATTCAGATAGCGGCGGCGATTGCGCAGATCGTCGTGGGTCAGCAGCACCTGCGCGACCGGGCGCTCGAAGAACCGCTGCCACAGTCCGATCAACTGCGCCTGGCCGAGCGCCGCCAAGGCCTGCCGCTCGGCCATCGCAACGCCGGTCGCCGGCTTGCGGTGCAGGAGTCCGCGCCCCGCCGCGACCGCGCCGGACGACACGATGACCATTTCGCGCCCGGCCTGCAGGCTGGTGGAAACGAACTGCGCCAGGTTGAGTGCATGGCGCGGGCTCAGCCCTTCCCCGTCCGCGGCCAGCAGGCTGCTGCCCACTTTCAGTACCGCGCGTTTCCACGTCGGCAGGATCTGTTCGGCGAAAGGAGACGAAGCCTGGCTCATGGCGGACTCAGCGGGTGTTCCATTCGTGCACGGTGAGGAGAGAACTGCCGGTGATGGCCAGCGGGTCGCGGGCGGCGATGGCGCGCGCCTCTTCCAGCGAGGCGACGCCGGACAGCACATAGGCACCGCCCGTGCGATCGCTGAAGCCGCCGGTCATTTCGAGCACGCCGGCTTCGCGCAGGCCGTCGAGGAAGGCGTGATGGGGCGCGATGACGTCGTCGCGGAAAGCCGGGGTGCGCATCGCCAATACCAGGTAACGGGTCGTCATGCTTCGCCCTCCGGGCCCGCCAGCGGCACGGGCTCGAGATTTCCATGCGCGCGCGGCGAGGACATCACCAGGAAGCGGTTCTCGACATCGCCGCGGTTGCGCATCCGGTGCGCCTGTTCCGGCGGCATCCGTTCCTCGATCACGCTCAGGCCCGCATCCTCGAGCAGGTGCCAGCCGTCGCGACCCTGGCCCCACGCGTAGTGTTCGGCGTTGGCGCGACTGACCGGCGGCACGGTTCAGCCCTCCAGCGTGTCCAGGCGCCGACGCAGGGCACCCAGCCGCAGGTCGGCGGCGGCGCCGGGCGAGACCCGCGCGGCCAGGCTGCCTTCGGGCGTGCGCCCCTGCCCCGCCGTATCGGCAGCGGCCGCGGCCGCCCGGTAGGCCTCGCGGAACGGAATGCCCGCCACCGCCGCTTCCACCGCCACGTCGGTCGCGTACATGCCCGAATCGATGGCCGCGCGCAGGCAGTCCTCGCGCCATTCGAGGTTGGCCAGCAGCGCCGGCAGCAGTTCCAGCGCGGGCAGGCCGCGGCTGAAACCGTGGAAGATCGCGCCCTTGCTGGCCTGCAGGTCGCGGTGGTAGCCGGAAGGCAACGACAGCAGTTGCTCGATCTCGGTGCGCGCGGCGGCGACGCTCGCGTGGGTGGCGCGCATCAGTTCGATCACGTCGGGATTGCGCTTGTTCGGCATGATCGAGCTGCCGGTGGTGTACTGCGCCGGCAGCGCCACGAAGCCGAATTCCGCACTGGTGAACAGCGACAGGTCCCAGGCGATCCGGCGCAGGTCCAGCGTGGCCGCGCCCAGCGCTTCCAGCGCGGCCATTTCGAATTTGCCGCGTGAGAGCTGCGCGTAGATCGGGCTGATCTGCATGCGGGCGAAACCGAGCGCGGCGGTGGTGTGCTCGCGATCCAGTTTCAGGTTGACGCCGTAGCCGGCGGCGGTGCCCAGCGGATTGGCATCGACCAGCGCGAGCGTGTCGCGCGCGCGGATCGCATTGTCGATGAAGGCCTCGGTCCAACCGGCCCACCACATTCCCGCCGACGACACCACGGCGCGCTGGATATGGGTATAGCCCGGCAGCGGCAGCGACTGTTCCGCTTCCGCACGCTGCAATGCCACGGCCGCGATTTCGCGGGACAGCACGGCCACGCACGCCAGCTTCTCCTTCAGCCACAGGCGGGTGGCGACCAGAACCTGATCGTTGCGGCTGCGGCCGGTGTGGATCTTGCGCCCGGCGTCGCCCAGTCGTTCGGTCAGGCGCGCCTCGATGGCGGAATGGCCATCCTCGTAACGTTCGTCCAGCACGAAGCGGCCGGCACGGAAATCCTCCGCCAGCGCCGCCAGTTCACGCTTCAATCCGGCCAGTTCGTCCGCCGACAGGATGCCGATGTGCTGCAATCCCTCCGCATGCGCGGTGCTGGCCTGGATGTCGTGCAGGAAGAATTCGCGGTCCAGCAGCACGTCGTCCCCCGCCAGGAACCGCTGGATTTCGGCGTCGACGGTGACACCGGGCTTCTGCCACAGCAGGTCGCTCATGCCACGTTCTCCCCGGAGTGGATTGCGTCCATCGGAATACTCTCCCGTTCATCGAAGCCGAAGGCGGTGTTGAGGTTCTGCATCGCCTGGGTGGCGGCGCCCTTGAGCAGGTTGTCCAGGGTCGACACCACCACCAACCGCTTGCCGCCCGGCGCCACGGTGAAGCCGCCGATCTCCACGCCGTGCCGGCCGGCGATGCGGCTGACCCACGGTGCCTCGTCGATCACCCGGATCAACGGTTCGCCGTCGTAGCGCCGGCGATACAGGGCGCGCATGTCGTCCACGCTGACCGCCTGTTGCAGGTACAGGTTGACGGTCATGGTGATGCCGCGGAAATGCGGCGCCACGTGCGGCATGAATTCCACCGGCACGCCCAGGTGGCGGCTGACCTCGCGCTCGTGCATGTGGTCGGCCAGCGCGTACGGCATCAGGTTGTCGCGCAGCAGTTCGACATTGTTCTTGTCCGACGGCGTGGTTCCGGCGCCGGAATAACCGGACACGCCGAAGCATTGCGGCGGCCCCGCCAACTGGTCCAGCAGCGGTGCGATTACCAGTTGCATGGCGGTCGCATAGCAGCCGGGATTGCTGATGCGTTTCTGGCCCGCGTAGTCGTGGCGGGTCAGCTCCGGCAGGCCGTAGTACCAGTCCTGGTTGAAACGGTAGTCGGCCGACAGATCGACCACCACCGTGTCGGGCGCCCGCGCGTCGATCGCGGCGACCAGTTCGGCGGCCTTGCCGTTGGGCAGTGCCAGCACGACGGCGTCGACGCCCTTGGCGCCGACCTGCTCATGGCTCAGGTTTTCGTAGCGCAGGTCGCCGTCGAAGCCGGCGATGTGATCGCTGACCTTCCGTCCGTCCAGCTCGCGCGAAGACACGAATGCCAGTTCCAGCCCGGGATGGCGGGCAATCAGTTTGATCAGTTCGGCGCCGGTGTATCCGCGCGCGCCGACGATGCCGACGGTTTTCATGGTGAGGACTCGTGCTGGGCCAGGCGCGAAAGCAGATTGCGCTTCACCGCCGGCCATTCGTTGTCGAGGATGGAAAAGATGACGGTGTCGCGCGGGCTGCCGTCGGCATGCCGCCGGTGATTGCGCAGCACGCCGTCCTGCTTCGCGCCCAGGCGCGCGATGGCCGCGCGCGAACGCTGGTTGAACCAACTGGTCTCGAATATCACGCTGATGCAGCCCAGCGTCTCGAAGGCGTGGGCCAGCAGCATCAACTTGGTTTCGGTATTCAGCCCCGTGCGCTGCACGCGCGGCGCATACCAGGTGTAGCCGATGCTGACCCGCGGCACGCCCGGCTCGAGATCGTAGAAACGCGTGGTGCCGACGATGTCGCCCGCGGCATCGCGCACCGCGAACGGCAGGACGCGGCCCTGCGCCTGGGTGGCGAAGATGCCGTCCAGGTAAGCGTCGACCTCGGATGCGCGGGGGACGTTCGTGTACCAGAGCCCGGCCAGCGCATCGCCTTCCAGCGCCGCGCGCAGGCCGTCCGCGTGTTCGCGCCGCAACGGCTCAAGGCGGGCATGGCGCCCTGCCAGCGCCGGCACCTGCTGCCAGTGAACGGTCCTGTCCGTCGTCATTTCAGTCCACCAGCGTGGGTTGGCGCGTGTGGCAATGCGCCACGCAGCGTTCGATGTCGTCGAAGTTCTCGATGCCGTACCAGAACACCTTCCACTTCTCCTGCTTGTAGCAGCCGTCGGACTCGGCGTAGTAGAAGATGTTGACCGGATTGTTGTGGCGCGAACGCCAGAACAACTGCGGATTCTCCTCGCGCATCACGTGCCAGACCGCGCGGCCCAGGCCTTCGCCCTGCGCCTCGTCCAGCACCGCGAACTTGTCCAGGTAGGCGAAGCCATCCTCGCGGGTAAGGACCAGCGCGGTGCGGTAGTTCTCGCTGACGTACACGCGGTAGGGCGTGGTCCGCTCGAAATAGTCCGGCAGCAGCCGGCGGCCGAAGCTGGATTCGATCAGCGCGCGCATGCGCGGCAGGTCCACGCCCTGCCAGGCATCGAAGCGCAGGACCCGCTCGCCGCGCCGCACCAGCGTGCCCGAACCGCGATGGGTGAACAGTTCCTTCGCCAGTTCCGCCGGCTTGGTGATGGATACCGACGAGGTCAGCGGCAGCTTGTCCAGCAGGTCCTTGATCTGTTCGATCTTCACCCGCATGCCGCCGTTGATCCACGGCTGGGCCATCAGGTCGTCGTACTCGGTGGAGAGGTTGATCGAATCGATGACCTTGCCGTCGGCATCCAGCAGCCCGCCGGTGCCGGTCAGGAAGATGATCTTGTACGGCTGCAGCACCTGCACCAGTTCGTTGGCGGCGAAGTCGGCGTTGATGTTGAGGATCTGCCCGCCCACGGTCTCGCCCATGCTGGCGATGACCGGAATCGAGCCGGCATGCAGGCTGGCCTCGATCGGCGCCAGGTTGATGCGGGTGACGTCGCCGACCAGCCCGTAGGTCGCCTGGTCCTTGTATTCGGCCTCGAACACGCCCGAGACGATCGAGGTGGCGCGCGCCCCGCCCTGCTGCAGGGCCTCCACCAGGGCCAGGTTCTGCTGCAGGAATACCTTGCGCACGATCGCCAGCACTTCCGGCGTGGTCACGCGCAGGCCGTTGACGGTCTGCTTGACGATGCCCGCGGCGTTCATTTCCTCGTCCAACTGCGGGCCGGCGCCGTGCACCACGATCGGCGTCAGGCCGACTTCCTGCAGGAAGGTCAGCGAGGACGTCAGCGCTTCCAGATCGTCGCGCAGCACCGCGCCGCCCACCTTGACCACGGCGAAGCGCTTGGCGTCCAGCTGCGAGAAGCGCTTGACGTACTGCGATATCTCCTTGGCACTGGCCATGCTGGACAGCAGCCGGATGATGGTCTGCCGGGTTTGCTTGTTCGATTGCATCGGTTCTGCGGGTCTCGGTTATGCGTTGAAAATCCGCTGCACGGTGGCGGCGTACTGTTGGAGTTGTTCGAGCGCGACCCATTCGTCGGCAGTGTGCGCCTGGGCGATGTCGCCGGGGCCGTACACCAGCGCGGTCAGGCCGGCCTGCGAGAACAGCGAGGCCTCGGTCCAGAAGTCCACCGCGTTGCCGACCGGCAGGCCGAGTTCGTCCGCCAGGTCGCGCGCGGCGAGCCGGCGTTCCTCGGCGCGGGCGACATCGCCGGACGGCAGGGAGGGACCGCGGAACGTCTCCTCGTACTCGGCCAGCGCGTCGGGATTGGCAAACGCGCGGAACTGCGCGTGCAGCGCGTCCATGTCCTGCGAGGGCAGCGGCCGGAAGCCGAAGCGGACCTCGGCGCTCGGCGCGATCATGTTGGCCTTGATGCCGCCCTCGACCCGGCCGATGTTGAAGCGCAGCCCGGTCAGTCCGCCGAAGCGCAGGTGATGCTGGGCCTGCACGTGATCGAGTGCGGAGGTGCCCCAGCGCATCGCGTTGTGCAGGGCGCTCAGCGAGAGCGCGTTCTCGGCCGAAGCATGGCCCGCCTGTCCCTTGAACGCCATCCGCACCGCGCTGATGCCCCGGTGCGCCAGCACCGCCTGGCCCTGGGTGGGCTCGGCGATGATGGCCTCGGAGAAGCCGTGGTCGCGGGCGAGGAACGCGGCGATGCAGCGCGGATCGTTGGCTTCCTCGTCGCTGGAGAACAGGAATGCCGCATCGCCGGACGTCACCTGGGCCGCCGCGATCAGGCCGGCAGCGGCACCCTTGATGTCGCAGGCGCCCAGGCCGATCGCGCGGTCGCCCTCGATGCGCAGCGTCAGCGGATCGGCGGTCCACGCCGGCGACGAGGGCACGGTATCCAGGTGGACGTTGAAGACCCGC
>Ga0180217_1001573_pt1 | contig 24236 bp, 23 predicted proteins | sample eDN3rd37CBELigOP_FD_128521 | JGI IMG/M metagenome (GOLD analysis project Ga0180217, IMG submission 128521) | Enriched Organic Plus compost microbial communities from Emeryville, California, USA - eDNA 3rd pass 37_C BE-Lig OP (version 2) (version 2) ... | reverse complement strand
TGATTGATGCATATGTACCTGGATTAGAAATCGAAGTTGATTTGCTTTCTGATGGCGACGAGATTTTAATTCCAACCATTGTTGAACACATTGAAAAAGCAGGAGTTCACTCTGGTGACAGTCATGCGATCATGCCTGCAGTTTCTTTAACAGAAGATAATAAGAAAACGGTTGAAACCTATGCTACTAAGATCGTTCGTGAATTAGATTTTAAAGGCATTATGAACATACAATTCGTAATCAGTAACAATCAAATTTATGTACTCGAAGTGAACCCAAGAGCAAGCCGTACGGTACCAGTTATTAGCAAAATTACAGGGATTCCAATGGCTCAACTAGCGTCAAAACTTGTGCTTGGTAAATCACTACAGGAAGTAACTTCAGAAAAAGGATTATTACGTGATTTACCGTTCTATACAGTGAAATACCCAGTTTTCTCAACATATAAACTACTCGGTGATCCGACAGTAGGACCTGAAATGAAATCGACCGGAGAAGGAATCAGCATTGCTGCAACAATTGATGAGGCACTAACAAAAGTTTTCCATAGCTACATCATTTCAAAAAAAGGCGCTGATGAAATTGTCTTCGATGCGGATTATATTCCTGAAGAATTGAACCAAATTGCTAAGGAAATGGGACTAAAAACGTATGTTGCTAACGACATTTCAGAATGGTGTAAGAGTGAAAAAGCTTTAGCATTTGTAAGCCTTACAGGTGAGAAAAGTGCGAAAAAGAATAAGTTAGAGGCAAGTCAAAAACGAATTCATGTATTCACTGAAATTGAAACATTACACGCATTCTTAAAAGCGTTCCGGGTATCGCATTTTTCCGTAATGTCGATTCAAGAACGAAGAGATACATTAAATAATCAGAAAGAAGTGATTAGCAAATGACAACTGCTATTAAACATAATGCTAAAAACGTTCTAAAGGGAAAGGATCTCCTCACTCTCCTTGATTTAACGGGTGAAGAAATTATCAATTTGTTGGATACAGCTATTGAAATAAAACAAAAGCATAAAAATGGGGAAGACACACCGTATTTAAAAGGAAAAACCTTAGCGATGATCTTTGAAAAGCATTCAACCCGTACAAGAGTATCATTTGAGGCAGGCATGCTTCAGCTTGGGGGAAATGCAATCTACCTAAATAGCAATGATATGCAGTTAGGTAGAGGAGAATCAATTGCTGACACAGCAATGGTCTTATCTGAGTATGTAGATGCAATCATGATCCGTACATTTGAACATGAAAAAATTGAGGAACTCGCTAAATTTGCAAATATTCCAGTCATTAACGGTTTAACAGAAGATTATCACCCATGCCAAGCATTAGCAGACTTACTCACGATTTATGAAAATAATAAAATCTTCAAAGGAAGCAAACTTGTCTATGTTGGGGATGGCAATAATGTTGCTCATTCCTTAATGATTGCTTCGGCAAAGGTTGGATTAGACTGTACGGTTGTTTGTCCGCCTAATTATGCTCCGAAGGCTTTTATCGTAGAGCAGGCAAAAGAAATTGCAAAGGAAACACATGCAGTGATTGAGGTTAGCCATGATCCTGTTTGCGGCCTAGAAGGTGCCGATTATATTTACACAGATGTATGGGCTAGCATGGGGCAAGAAAAGGAACAGCAAGAAAGACTTAAGGCGTTTAAGCCATATCAAGTTAATTCTGAGCTTGTAAGTGCTGCTAATGAAGACTACATGTTCATGCACTGTTTACCAGCTCATCGTGGTGAAGAAGTTACGGCCGATGTGATTGATGGACCACATTCAGTTGTATTCGAACAAGCGGGAAATCGTCTCCACGTTCAAAAAGCAGTATTAAAAGCAATTATGGAATAAGGAAATTTATTGAAGCTTCAGCCTTTTTAGGTACTGGGGCTTTTTTTCATGATTTTAAAGGGTAGTGGGAATAGTAATCTTGTAATACTATTCAAAAAGGAGGATTATGATGGGGCAAAGTCATGAATTTCGTGCAGGGCAAAAAGCACCGAATAATGGGATTTATGTAGAAATCGGAGAGCAAGGAGATATGGTTAAGAACCCTAAAAGTGTTAAATTAAATGCCGGTGACCCGTTCCCGGAAAACTCAAACCACAACCGCAAATGGTCATATAAAAGAAAGCCGTAAACAACAAAAAAAGACCCGAACGGGTCTTTTTTTGCATATTAATGATGAGGTTCCTCTACAGGCTCGTTTGGAATAACAGAACCTAAAATAATGATTAGGGCTGTAACGATCACAGCAACGATCGAAGCTGTTTGGAATGAATATGTAGCTGCCTGCATTGATCCAATAACATATGAAGCCATTTGGATTAAGAGGAATGTCCAAAAGAAAGTCCAAAAATAACGCAATGTTTTCACCTCATTAAATTTAACTATATCTTTAAGTAGTTTACCACATTTGTCATCTTTAAGAAAAGTTATTTATAGGCATTTCCCCCTTTCATCTTTTATTCCACAGCATACACTAATAATGAAGGACGAAAATTAGGAGTAGGAGAAGAGAGCAATGGTTCAAAATAAAGTATTTTTCAAGCTCGACACGGAGTGGTCTGCTCTTCATTTGCCAAAACGTCCAAACGGCTTTGCTGTATTAATCATTGGGGATAATAAGAATTTTGTAGAAGAGAGCTCAAGCTTTTGGATACAAAACTACGCAAGGTCCCAAATTCTCGAATACCTTAAGGATGAGGGATATACTGTATTTTATTCAAACTTGTATGGTGCAAACTGGGGAAATCCTGCCTCCATAAAATTAGCAATACAGTTGTATCACATCGTGATGAAACGCGAAATCCTAAATAAACGCATCCATATTCTTGCAGAAGGAATGGGAGCATTAACTGCCATGCAGTTAAGTAAAAGGATGCAGGGGGAGATACGATCTATGGCCTTCCTAAATCCATGCATTGACTTAGTTGCACATATTGAGAATGAAAGAAAAAATAAATTTTTTTATAAAAAGCTGTTAAAAGAAGTTGCGAAGGCTTACCACCTTGAGGAAAGAGAAGTTGAATCAAAAATTGCAGATTTAGCACCAAAAGAAAATCTTGTAATCCCAAATATCCCAATCAAAATTTGGCATAACACAAATGAAAGAACATACACTCCTGAAATACACAGTAAGAAATATCAAAGTGGAAACGAGATGGTCACGTTAAGCTATCATATCAGTGAAAATACGTATGCATTTAGTCGCTCAATTGGTAGCTTCTATAAAGAAAATGAAAAGGAATTATAAAAAGTCCCAGTTTCTATAAAGAATAGGGACTTTTTATTTACTCATTCGCATACGATACTGTATTAAATTAAATGGGGGATGTTACAAGTGAAGAAGGTTATACTATTCGATGCTTTCTCCTTTGTAGGATATGGGCTCTGTTGCAAGATGCTAGACGAGGAAATCAATGTTATTGGGATAGATGCTGAACCGATGGAAAATAGTCCGGAAGAGAAGAAATTGCTCTTTATTGGGCGCAATGCCTATTTTCGTTTTTTCGAGAATTCGAAGGCATCATTGAACCAAAGTTTGTTCAATAAAACAGATGCTGTCATATATCCTTGGTGTAGTTCTACACATCCAAATCAAAATGAGGAAAAAGAGGAGAGACTTCAATCCATATTCGACTATTGTAATGATTCAAAAACCAAACTTATCCTGGTATCGGCACATGAAATAAACAGAGTTGAAATTGATTCTTTGGCAGATGAATTGGATGATAGTTGGTATTCAAAAGTTAATATAAAAGATAGTCTGTGGGAACATCGGAAAATACGAACAAAGAATGTAAATTTTTTGTTTACTTTTATCGATTTTGCTAATAAAAGTTTTACTGAATGTATTCGAATAATGAATGACCATAGGGAATATATCTACCAAAACATAGACAGCTAATACTTCTTTTGCTTTCCAAGTAGTACAAAGTACAATAAAATAAATATATAGAGGACGAATTTTGTTTTTGTTTTTGAAGGAGTTGTAGGAATGCAAAAGTGGTTTAGGTGGGTGACACTCTTAATCCTGTTAAGTTTTCTTGTATCCTGTGGACAAACAGATGCAGATACTGGGGTCAAAAAAGTAGGTTTGCTTGTACCTGATACAATAGATGACCAAGTATGGGGTACGAAGGGGTATAAGGGGCTATTACAGATAAAATCTCAATTTGAGGTTGATGTCTTTTACAAAGAAGGAATTACAACAGAAGCTGCAACTAGATCTGCTGTAGATGAATATGTTGATAAAGGTGTTAATTTAATATTTGGTCATGGTAGTGAATACACTACGATTTTTAATGATATTGCTGATGAATACCCTAATGTGCATTTTGTTTTTTTCAATGGGAATACGAGAAAAGAGAATGTGACAAGCCTAAACTTTGAAGGGCATGCTATGGGATTTTTCGGTGGCATGGTTGCAGGTGAAATGACGAATACAAATAAAATCGGAATTATTGCTGCTTTTGAATGGCAACCGGAAATCAATGGGTTTTATGAAGGTGTTTTATTTCAAAATGATGAAGCCGATGTAGATATAGGATATGTTCAAAACTGGGATGATGACGAAAAGGCAATTTCGATTGCAAAGAATATGATCTCAGACGGTATCGATATTATATATCCTGCTGGGGACGGCTACAATGTCCCAGTGATAGAAAGACTGAAGGAAGAAGGCCTATATGCAATAGGCTATGTTTCGGACCAATCTGACCTGGGCAAAGAAACCGTCTATACAAGTACTGTTCAGCATGTGGATCAACTCTATTTATTAGTTGCCGAAAAGTTCAATAAAGGTGAACTGGCTTCGGGAAACCTCTCGTTTGACTTCCAGGATGGAGTCATTTCAATGGGGGTTTTTAGCCCGAAGGTAGATGAAAACTTTATTTCAGAACTAAATGATTATATTAATCAATATGTAGAAACAGGAGATCTTCCATCAAAATAGAAGAAGCTATCACATCAAGTGATAGCTTCTTATTTTTTACGAAAATAATCAAGGAGAGGCGAAAGGTCTTTTAAAGCTGGTTTGATTTTGTCAATTGAGGTCATAATATCATTAATTTGTCCCATTAATTGGTTGAAATCTACTCCATCAGCATGGTTTTGATTGGATTTTGCCTCAGAAGGTACATTTTCATTTCTCTTTGCCGAACGAGGACCAAACATGAGGCGATCAAACTTATCCATCGAAGAAGGAGTATCACGCTCACTCTTTTCGGCCTTTAAATCAATTTCTTCATTCTCATTACTCATTTTTATCACCAACTCACATTAGAAGTTTTCTTCAAAACATTTTTATTATATTCATATGATACATCTCAAAAAATGAGATGGGCTAGTATCACTTAAAACCCTAGGCTAACATGGAATCTAACCAAAAATAAAACCAAAGAGTTGATAACAATTAAAAAATGGATTAAAATTAGTACCAAGTCATAATAATTGATAATAAGAAAAGCGCAGAATAAAAAAGGCTTTTTTGATAAAAATTATGTTTTCTCATAAAAGGGAGATGTTTGTATGGGTGTAGGAATAATTGGAATCAATCGATTTGTACCAGATAGAGTGGTAACAAATAAAGATCTCGAAAAAGTTTTGGATACATCAGATGAATGGATTCGTACAAGAACAGGAATAGAAGAACGTAGAATTGCAGATGATGATACAAATACTTCTGATATGGCGTATGAAGCAGCCCGTAGAGCTTTAGAAGATTCAGGTATTACCGCGGATGCATTAGACCTAATTATTGTCGCTACAGTAACGCCTGACCATCCGTTTCCGTCAGTTGCATGTATGATTCAAGAACGTCTTGGTGCAAAAAATGCAGCGGCAATGGATATTAGTGCAGCATGTGCAGGATTTATGTACGGAATCATTACTGGTAAACAGTTTATTGAAAATGGTGATTATAAGCACGTATTAGTAGTAGGTGTTGAAAAACTATCTAAAATTGTGGACTGGAGCGACAGAAATACAGCTGTATTATTTGGAGATGGAGCAGGTTCAGTTGTTCTTGGTGAAGTTTCTGAAGGAAGAGGAATCCTCTCTTTCGAATTAGGAGCAGACGGAACTGGTTCAAAACATCTTTACCAAGATGAACACATCATTATGAATGGACGCGAAGTCTTCAAATTTGCAGTAAGACAAATGGGCGAATCAAGTGTAAATGTAATTGAAAAAGCAGGATTAAAGCGTGAAGATGTTGATTATTTAATCCCACACCAAGCAAACATTCGAATCATGGAGGCTTCAAGAGAAAGACTTGAACTACCAGTAGAAAAAATGTCTAAAACAGTGAATAAATACGGAAATACATCTGCCGCATCTATCCCAATTTCAATTGTTGAAGATATTGAAGCAGGAAAAATTAAGGATGATGACGTAATTGTTATGGTAGGGTTTGGTGGAGGACTAACTTGGGGTGCCATTTGCATCAGATGGGGTCGCTAAAAAAGAACTAACAGATTAGAACATCATTAGTCGAAAATATTGATAGAAATGTTGAAATAGGCTGGAAGGAGAAAGATTATGGAAAAGAAGCGTGTAGTAGTAACAGGATTAGGCACGGTTTCGCCGTTAGGTAACGATGTGAAAACGACGTGGGAAAACGCGAAAAACGGTGTTTCAGGTATCGGTCCATTAACAAGAGTTCAAATCGAAGGCTTACCTGCAAAGGTAGCAGCGGAATTAAAGGATTTTAATCCGGAAAATTATATGGACAAAAAGGAAGCACGTCGTATGGACCGCTTCACACAATATGCAATAGCTGCTTCATTCATGGCAGTTAAGGATGCAAATTTAACAATCAATGAAGAAAATGCTGAGCGCGTTGGAGTATGGCTTGGTTCAGGAATTGGCGGAATGGAAACTCATGAGGAACAGCATAAAATTTTCTTAGAAAAAGGATATCGTCGTGTAAGTCCATTCTATGTACCAATGATGATTCCAGACATGGCAGCTGGCCAAGTTTCCATCGCAATTGGAGCAAAAGGAATTAACACATGTACAGTTACGGCATGTGCGACTGGTACGAACTCAATCGGTGATGCGTTTAAGGTAATTCAACGTGGAGATGCAGACGTTATGGTCACTGGTGGAACAGAAGCACCATTAACTAATATGTCATTTGCCGGTTTCGTTTCAGCAAGAGCCGTATCATTAAATCCAGATCCAAAAACAGCAAGCCGTCCATTTGATAAAAATCGAGACGGATTTGTAATGGGTGAGGGAGCTGGAGTTCTTGTCCTTGAAGAACTTGAACATGCATTAGCACGCGGAGCCAATATTTATGCAGAAATCGTTGGCTACGGTGCAACAGGAGATGCTTATCATATCACGGCTCCAGCACCAGGTGGTGAAGGTGGAGCTCGCGCAATGCGCCAAGCCATTGCTGATGCAGGATTAAATCCAAGTGAAATTGATTATATCAATGCACACGGAACTAGCACAGATTATAATGATAAGTTTGAAACTGCAGCAATTAAAGAAGTACTAGGTGATCATGCATATAAAGTAGCGATTAGCTCTACCAAATCAATGACAGGTCACTTGCTTGGAGCAGCTGGTGGTGTGGAAGCGATCTTCTCAGTACTTGCAATTAAAGAAGGAATCATTCCACCAACGATTAACTATGAAACACCAGATCCAGAATGTGACTTAGACTATGTACCAAACAAAGCAAGAAAACAAGAAGTAAATGTTGCCTTAAGTAACTCACTTGGTTTCGGTGGTCACAACGCAACTATTCTATTTAAGAAATATCAATAACATATAAATCCAAGGAGTCAGGCCAAATGGTCTGGCTCTTTTTTTATGAAAGTCGAATACGATAAAGAGGTAAGAAAGGATGTGGTGACGTGGGGTAATCCGCACTGATCAATGGCTGAAGGATTCACATGATAATCCAATTAAACTTTGTAAAAAATTAAAAAGTTATTTTTCAAATAGAGCATCTGAACGTGAGATTTATGAGTATCTAAAAATGCACGGAATGTACAGAACAGTATCTGAGAACATACTTGAGAGCCTTCCTAAAAACGTATGGGGAAAGGTAGAAAAAGAATATAGTGTCTTGCAAAAAAAATGGAACGGTCCGCAGGTCCCAATTTTCATTTTTCCAGCAGACAAAACAAACTCAAGAATCAACAATGAATATAATGGGAAATCAGGGCTTGCCTTTAAGGACAAATTATTTCTATTTTTCTCTCCGCACAATTCTCATGACGAAATCAAAGCAGTCCTCACACATGAATACAATCATGTTTGTCGTCTAAAAAAATATAAAAAGAATGAAGCTGATTTAACTTTTTTAGATACCGTGATCTTAGAGGGTATTGCAGAAAATGCAGTTCGTGAGCATTGTGGTGCAGAGAATCTAGCGGGGTGGACAAAATATTACTCAGATGTACAGCTAGAAAAACTAGTTAAACAACTAATAATTCCGAACCAATCTGTAAAAATAAAAGAACGAAAACACAACGATCTCTTATACGGAAAAGGATTCAGCCCCAAGATGGCCGGCTATTGTGCAGGATATTACTTAGTTAAGCAATATTTGGAAGCCAACAAACTTCAAACGAACGCAATCTTGGGTGTGGATTCGAAGGAATTTGTGAAGGAGTATCTTTGATGGTGGTATTTTGTTTTTAATCTAATCATATGTGTAAAAAATGTATTGGTAATAGTAGTTACGATCTCACTTTTAAAAAAATGGTAAAAATAGCTCCGTATAAGAAGTGACTTTTGGAAAAACGGGAAAAAGTTCAAGCATAAGTATCGAATAAACTAGGAGTTTTGGATAAAACAGGGAAATGCCCATGTATAAGTTGTGGATAAACCATGGGTTTTGGATAAAAAGGAAAAAGTCAAAGTGTAAGTTGCGAATATGACAGGGGTTATGGATAAAACAGGAAAGAGTCCAAGCATAAGAAGCGAATAAACCACAGGTTTTGGATAAAGTAGGAAAAAGTCAAAGAATACCCATGATTTAAAATGGAATCGTATCATACAAATATAAACCCCACAAAATAAAAAAGATAAGAGTCCCCCTTTTGAATGAAACAGGGAAAGCTCTTATCTTATTTTCCTCATATTGCACTATTTATTTTTTTTAATATAGTATGTCCCTTTTTTGGATGAGCAAGATTGATAGGATTTTGCAAGTGCTCTTTGGATGACAGCCCTTGATCTTATAATTTTACACCATTCGAAAATAATCCCTGAAGTAATCTTCATTTGTCGAAAAAGTAAACTGAACTCCTCTGTACTCCGCAAAATTGCAGCTTCTTTATCTTCAACAAAACCACATTTCTTACATGTTAATGTTGTAGTGAATCCTGAATCAAACATCTCTAATTCACCACACCCCTCACACAATATCCCCTTCGTCAATCCATCAAAACTATACTCTGGCAGCAGTGAAAAAGGTGAATCTTTTACATGCAATTCCATGAGTTTCTCCGCTAGTGCATGGTGTTTCCCTGCTAATTTGAAGAACTGTGAATTTAATTGATTCATAAATCGTCCAAGTTGTGATGGAAAAATAATTGGTAGGTCGGGGGAGGCTCCGTAGAGGTAAAATTCCGGGTTAATAAAAACAAGATGAGCCTCTACTTTTTGGTTATAACCGAGCTGTTGGAGCAATTGCCGAAAGAGCGATTCGGTACGTGATAGTTGAATGAGGGGATTTTTAATCTCCTTACCAGAGATTAGTCGCATGCGGTTGTCTTCAATTAGGAAATCTCCTTCAAAATTTTTCACTTCAAAAATGTGAATTTTAGGCGGAGATACAAGGTGAGAATCGATTAGGTAGTGGGTATTGGCCGTTTCAAGTAGGAGGTCATTAATGATGAGGCATTCTACGGAGAGCTTTTCTAGTTTCTGGTCAAACATCTTTTCTCCATGATAACCTTTTTCGAGCGTTATAATTTGATTCTCTGTTTTTTCGAAACTTTCATTCGTGCTTAATCAAGTTGTATAGACAGGTTTTTTGAAAATTCTAATATGATATATTTTTATAATATATTGAAATAATTTGAGTTGATAGATAATTTATTATAAAACCTTATTTTGCAACATTTTAAACGATTTTGACTCTGATTATAAAAAATTGTCTTGCAATTATAATATTATAGTAATAAAATTCTATTTACATAATAATTTTGACTAATCTAGAAGAATCTGGGGTGTTTTTATGCATCAGACAAAAACGGAAGCACCTTTGCTAGAAGTAAAGGGATTGAAAACAGGCTTTAACATTGATGGTCAAATCTATCATGCTGTCGACGGTGTTTCTTTTAGTGTTAAATCGCGCCAAATTGTCGGAATTGTTGGAGAATCAGGTTGCGGTAAAAGCGTTATGTCAATGTCTGTTATGAAACTACTACCTGTAGGGGTCGGAGAAATTACAGACGGAGAAGTTGTTTTCCAAGGAAATAATATTGAGAATCTATCAGAATCTGAAATGAATAAAATTCGTGGGAAAGATGTTTCAATGATTTTCCAGGAACCAATGACAGCGTTAAATCCTGTTTTTACTATCGGTTTTCAATTAGCAGAAGTTTTACTTAATCATTTTGATATTTCAAAGCAGGATGCACGTGAAAGATGTATCAGTTTGTTACAGAGTGTCGGAATATCTAGGCCGGAAAAAATTGTGGACGAGTACCCACACCAGTTATCGGGCGGAATGCGTCAACGGGTTATGATTGCCATGGCAATTGCATGTCAACCAAAATTATTGATTGCGGATGAGCCGACTACAGCATTGGATGTTACAGTCCAAGCACAAATCCTTGATCTATTAAAAGAGATTCAAGAAAAAAATGATATGTCCGTTATTTTAATTACACACGACTTAGGTGTTGTTGCGGAAATGTGCGATGAAGTAATCGTGATGTACGCTGGGAAGATTGTGGAACGAACTGATGTCGACACGCTGTTCTATAATCCGAAGCATCCGTATACAAAAATGCTATTAGATTCCATTCCTAAAATGGAAGAAGTTGAAGAAACATTAGGTTCAATTGAAGGTATAGTTCCTTCGCTGAAGAACATGCCAAAGGTTGGTTGTCGTTTTGCTGAACGCTGTCCAGTGGCAACAGACGAATGCAAACGAATTACACCTAAGTTGGCAGAGGTAGCGAGCGGCCATGAGGTATCTTGTCTTCTTTACAAAACAAGTTATCCAATGGAAGAGGTGAAATAAGAAATGAACCAGGCAATGAAAGAAAGAAAAGATGAAGTTTTGCTCGAAGTTCAGAATCTCAAAACCTATTACCCTATTAAAGGCGGGTTTTTTAAGAGAACTGTAGGAAATGTAAAAGCAGTGGATGATGTATCATTTGAGATACTTAAGGGTGAAACGTTAGGTCTTGTTGGTGAATCAGGCTGTGGAAAATCGACAACAGGTCGTACTATTTTACGATTAACTAAACCAACAGATGGAAAAATCATTTTTGATGGTAAAGATATAACGAATCTAGCCGGAACAACATTAAGAAAGATACGCCAAGACTTTCAAATGGTGTTCCAAGATCCATATGCTTCTTTAAATCCAAAGCAAATGGTAGGGGATGTTGTAGCAGAACCAATAAAGAACTATTACAAGAAATCGTCTAAGGAATTAAAACCCGAAATTATCGAACTATTAAAAAAGGTTGGTCTTCCGGAGGATGCGTACTATAAATATCCGCATGAGTTCTCAGGTGGACAAAGACAACGTATCGGAATAGCCCGAGCGTTAGCTTTACGACCAAAATTAATTATTGCGGACGAGCCAGTATCAGCTTTAGACGTTTCTGTTCAATCACAAGTATTAAATTTATTGAAGGAACTGCAAGAAGAATTTGATTTAACGTTCTTATTTATCGCTCACGATTTAAGTGTTGTAAAACATATGAGTGATCGAATCGGAGTTATGTACTTAGGTGGAATCGTAGAAATTGCAGATAAAAATGGATTATATGCAGAACCATTGCATCCCTATACAAAAGCTCTAATCTCAGCGATTCCATATCCAGACCCTAGAAGAAAGAAGGAGCGCATCATCTTAGAAGGTGATGTACCTAGCCCAGCAAATCCTCCAACTGGCTGTCCATTCCATCCGCGTTGTGCTTTTGCAACTGATGAATGCCGAGCAGTAAAACCAGCTTTAAAGGAGGTGAAACCAGGACATAGAGTAGCGTGTCACCTCTACAACGAGTAGGGTGATAAATGAAAAATTCTAGTTCATACTTACATGAAAAACAAACACAAAACGGGGGTAACAAAGATGAAAAAATCACTATTGTCTGTGATTTCCCTGTTGCTAGTAATGTCTTTATTTTTAGCAGCATGTGGAGGTAATGATTCTAAATCTGGTGAGGAAAAAGAATCTGCGGAAAAAACAACTGAACCACAACAAGGTGGCAAAGTAACATATGCGTTAGGTGGAGAATTCCAAGGTTTATTAGAATGGGCATTCTATGAAGAAGCTTCAGATTCTGAAATTATTCAGTTCTTTAATGAATCTTTAATTCAAACTGATGACAACTTAAATTACATTCCAGGAATTGCAAGCTGGGAAACAGAAGATAACCAACACTATACTTTCACTTTCAAAGAAGGTGTAAAATGGCATAACGGTGAAGAACTTACTGTTAATGACTGGGTATTTGCATTAGAAACAATTGCACACCCTGATTATACAGGTCCACGTTATGTGAACGTAAAAGACATTGTTGGTGCTCCTGAATTCCATGATGGAAAAGCAGAGAGTATTTCTGGTATTAAAGTAATTGATGATTACAATATCGAAATTACTTTTGACAAAGCACGTGTTAACAACTTAGAAAATCTTTGGACATATCCAATGCCTGAAAAGCATTTTGAAGGTGTAGCTGTTAAAGATATGGCTTCTTCACCACAAGTTCGTCAAAACCCAGTAGGGCTTGGACCTTTCAAAGTGAAGAACATTGTTCAAGGTGAATCCGTAGAGATGGAGCGCTTTGATGATTACTATCAAGGTAAGCCAAATCTAGATACTGTTGTTGTAAAAGTAATTGACGCAGCATTAACTTCAGGTGTACTTCAATCTGGAGAAGTAGATGTAATGTCTGTACACGCTTCAAACTACGAGCAGGTTGCGGCATTAGATAATGTTAATCTTGAAAAAGTATTAGGCCTTTCTTATTCTTACATCGGATTTAAATTCGGTCACTGGGATGCAGAAAAAGAACAAAACGTTATGGATAATGAAAAATTCCAAAACTTACAATTACGCCAAGCATTGGTACATGCACTTAACCGTGAAGAATGGATTAAAGGATTCTTTAATGGTTTAGGTGAAGTAGTGGACACTCCAGTACCAAGTGCGCACTGGATTGCAGCTGATAAAGAAGATTTAACTCATTATGAGTATGATCCAGAAAAAGCAAAAACATTATTAGATGAAGCTGGTTACAAAGATGTTGATGGTGACGGCTTTAGAGAAGATCCTAATGGAGAGCAATTCTCTATTCAATTTGCTCACTACGCAGGTAGTAACCCAACATTCGAACCACGTGCGAAGTATATTGTTCAAGCATGGAATGAAGTTGGGATTAAAACAGAATTTGCAAAAGGGGCATTAATCGACGGTACCCTTTATTACGATATGTTAGAAAAAGACGATAAGGATATGGAAGTTCACTTCGGTACTTGGGGAACTGGAACTGACCCAGATCCATCTGGATTATGGGGAAGAGATGCCATTTGGAACTTCACTCGTTGGACAGATGATAAGAACGACCAATTGCTAGAAGATGCGCTTGATGTTTCAATCGTTGGTTCTGACCAAGAAAAACGTAAAGAGCTTTATGTTGAATGGCAGCAATTATGGAACGAACAATTACCTATTATTCCAATCGTAGAATATTATGATTTATGGGGCATGAACAAACGTGTTCAAGGTGTACATGTTTCTGCACCTGGATTAAGTGATTTCCATAAGTGGTATGTTACTGACGGTAAATAATATGTGATGGTTCTATCAGTGGGCGATTCGCCCACTGATACTACTTTAAAGTAATACTAGATAAGGAGAATCGACCATGTTAAAGTTTGCTCTTCGAAGAATACTCGGTATGATTCCAGTTTTGCTCCTTATCTCCATCGTTGTGTTTACTTTGGCGAAACTAATGCCAGGGGACTCACTAAGCGGAGAAATTGATCCAACAAACACGGATCCTCAGTATATTGAGGAAATGAGGGAAAAACTTGGTTATAACGACCCTATTCATATTCAGTATATTCGTTGGATATCTGATTTCGTACAAGGAGAATTTGGTACATCTTCACGCTATAAAATGCCAGTTATCGATGTAATTGCAGAACGTCTTCCAAATACACTTCTATTAGGTGTAGCTGCACTTATCATTACGTATATTCTAGCATTCTTTATGGGAATGTATTCCGGAAGAAAACCCTATACAGTGGGTGACCATGTAATTAGCGGAGGGAATTATTTTGCATTAGCGATTCCTTCATTTGTTGCCGCAATTGTAGCAATCTATGTTTTCTCATTCCAATTAGGATGGTTTCCATCAGGTGGATCTTCAGAGGTTGGATTAATGGAAGGAACATTTGCATATTATATGAGTCGTTTACATCATGTTCTTTTACCTGCTCTTGTACTTGGTGCGTTTAGTACAGCATCTTATACACAATTTTTACGAAATGATGTAATTGAAAACAGCCGTAAGGATTTTGTAAGAACAGCACGTGCAAAAGGTACAAAGGAATCTACTATCTATAACAAACACATTCTTCGTAATTCAATCATTCCCCTTGTAACATTTTTTGGCTTTGATTTAGCAGCGTTAATCGGTGGGGCGATTATTACAGAAACTATATTTACTTATCCTGGTATAGGAAGTCTATTTTTAAACTCAGTAAGTCAACGTGATTATACAGTTTTAATGTCATTAACTATGCTTTTATCTACTCTAACACTTGTAGGGAATTTAATCGCAGATATCTTGTACGGTATCGTAGATCCGCGAATTCGTTTAGATTAGGAGGAATGGTTTTATGGAAACAGCAACAAATACTAGCTTAAAAGCAAACATAAAGCCTCGTAAAAGTCTATCTCCATGGGCCATTGCTCGGAAAAAATTTGTAAAGAACAAGCTTGCGATGGTGAGTTTAATCTTTTTAATCTTTGTTGCTATTATTTCTTTTTTAGCCCCGTTTATTACAACGGCAGATGTAACAAAGGTAGATATCGGAAAGATGAATTTATCTCCATCTAGCGAACATTGGCTAGGTACGGACAACGCAGGGCGTGATGTATTTACACGTCTTTTATACGGTGGAAGAATCTCCTTAACAGTTGGGGTTGCCTGTACGATTTTAATTGTAACATTTGGTACATTTATTGGATCAGTAGCAGGGTATTTTGGTGGGAAAATCGATAATATGTTAATGCGTTTTACTGATTTTGTTCTGAACTTCCCATTCATCGTATTTGTTATTGTTATCAATACCATTTTAATTGGAAAAGTATCAGGGGTTTGGGTACTTATTGGTGTAATTAGTCTGCTAAGTTGGGGTGGAGTTGCACGTATCGTTAGAAGTAAGGTTCTTGCAGAAAAAGAGAATGAATATATTTTAGCAGCACAATCAATAGGTTGTTCTTCAGCGAAAATTATTGTAAAGCATTTATTACCGAACGTCTTTTCAACTATTATCGTTCAAGCAACTCTTTTATTCGCTGGTATGATTGTTGCTGAAACAGGACTAAGCTTTTTAGGTTTTGGTATCCCGCAGGATGTTCCGAGTTGGGGAAATATGCTTTCAGTAGCAAATCAGCCGGATGTACTTCAAAATAAAACATGGATATGGATTCCGCCTGCTTTGGCAATAACATTAACGATTTTATCTATAAATTTTATAGGTGAAGGTTTGAAGGATGCGCTAAATCCTAAATCAAATCGTTAGCTAGATCTATCACAAAATGTGATGGATCTTTTTTTATTTTTATATTTCATTAATGTAACGCTTTTTAGCACTAAAGAATTATACTAATAAAACAAAATCCCCTGTTTTCTTGAAAGGTGTATTTTAGATATTACTTTAAAAAAACTAATAATATCAACAGTTACACTAAAAAGTAATAAAAATAATAAAAATTATCTTGCAATTTCGACATAGTTTTAATAGAATTTTAAATAGATTAGGAGAATAGTCACTTTTCTGTTAAAGATGTATATTAACTTAATTTAAAAAATTGACTTGTATTTGTAATCTTTCTGTAATAAAATTTAGTTGATTCTTTTGTCAGATAATTTCTATATATTTGACACTTAAAAGCTTTACTGTGGTAAAATAAGAGATTGCTAGAATTTTTTGGTTGATATTTCACTAAAGATATTATATTTTGAATAATGAGTGAACTTGCTTTTTAGTTCCGGTAAGGAAGGTGAACCGTTTTTATGGCTACATTACTAGAAGTGAAAAATCTAAAAACCTACTTCTACAAAAAGAAAACTGTAATACCTGCCGTAGATGGCGTTGATTTGAAAATAAATAAAGGTGAAACCCTAGCTATTGTAGGTGAATCAGGATCTGGTAAAAGTATTACATCATTATCAATTATGAAATTAGTGCCAAGTCCAGCTGGGAAAATTGTTGAAGGTGAAATCATTTTAGATGGTAAGAACCTGGTTGATTTATCAGAAGCTGAAATGTGCAAGGTTCGTGGGAATGATATTTCAATGATATTCCAAGAACCAATGACATCTCTTAACCCAGTACTAACAGTTGGAGAACAAATTACTGAGGTACTAATGTATCACCAAAAAATGTCGAAAGCTGAAAGTACAAAAAAGGCAATTGAAATGTTAGAAATGGTTGGTTTCTCAAGGGCAGCGGAATTAATAAATGATTACCCACACCGCCTATCAGGTGGTATGCGCCAAAGGGTCATGATAGCGATTGCAATGAGTTGTAATCCGAAACTTCTAATAGCGGATGAGCCTACAACAGCACTAGACGTGACAATACAAGCTCAAATTCTCGACTTAATGAAGGACTTAAGTCACAAATTTGATACTTCAATTCTACTAATCACTCACGATTTGGGTGTTGTATCAGAAGTAGCAGATAAGATCGTTGTAATGTATGGGGGCCAAGTTGTGGAACAATCACCTGTAGATGACTTGTTTGATGAACCGCTTCACCCTTACACAGTTGGACTCATGAATTCTATTCCTACAATAGAAGGTGAGATAGAACGTCTACAGTCAATTGAAGGAAATGTACCATCACCGGAAAATATGCCAAAGGGATGCAGGTTTGCTCCACGCTGCTCAAAAGCATTTGATCGCTGTTTTGCAGAAGCGCCTCAGCTAAAACAAATGGGGAATGATCGAGCAGTTCGCTGTTTCTTATATGACGACGAGGGGGCAAAAGCATGATTTCAACAAACGTAGAAAATAAGGTTGATACTTCGAAAGAAAATAGTGAAATCATCCTTGAACTTCAAGATGTAAAAAAATACTTTCCGATTAAAGCTGGTCTACTACAACGAAATGTTGGAAATGTTAAAGCGGTAGATGGAATAAGTTTGCAGATAAAAAAAGGTGAAACAATTGGACTAGTTGGAGAATCAGGTTGTGGGAAATCAACAACTGGTAGAACAATTATCCGGTTGTATGAACCAACCGATGGGAAGATCATCTTTAAGGGGAAAGATATTACCCATATGTCTGAAAATGAATTAAGAAAGACTGTACGAAGAGATATTCAAATGGTCTTTCAAGATCCTTTTGCAACCCTTAATCCAAGAAAGTCTTTACGCTCTATTATTAAAGAACCATTAATCACTCATAATCTATATACCGCTAAAGAGCGGGAAGAAAAAGTAAAAGAATTAATGGAAACAGTTGGATTGAATGCTTCATTCATTAACAGGTATCCGCATGAGTTCTCAGGAGGACAACGCCAAAGAATTGGGATTGCAAGAGCGCTCGCTTTGAACCCTGAATTGATAATCGCTGATGAACCAGTATCAGCGCTAGATGTGTCAATTCAAGCACAGGTAATTAACTTAATGGAAGACCTCCAAGAAGAATTTGGTCTAACTTATATCTTTATCTCTCATGATTTGAGTGTTGTAAGACATATAAGTGATAGAGTGGGAGTTATGTATCTTGGTAAGATGATGGAATTAGCGAATAAAGAAGATTTATATGCTGAACCACTTCATCCATATACGCAGGCATTATTATCTGCAGTTCCAGTCCCTAAAAAATCAGGGGCAATCAAAAGGGAACGTATAGTGTTAAAGGGGGAACTTCCAAGCCCTTCAAATCCACCAAGTGGTTGTGTATTCCACACAAGGTGTCCGGCAGCCACAGATATTTGTCGCCAGTTGGTACCAGAATTTAAAGAAGTAAAACAAGGGCATTTTGTTGCATGTCACCTTTACGAGTAAAAGTGACGGCACAGAATATATATAGATTCTTTGAAGGGAGGAGATGCCACCTAAAGGGATCAATTTAAGCAGTAAAAACTAAAAATTCTAACAAAATGATAGGGGGAAACAAACGTGAAGTTAAGAAAAAGCTTATGGCTATTTTTAGTCCTAACACTTGTAATGTCACTTTTCTTAGCAGCTTGTAGCGGTGGCGGCGAAGAAGCTGGCACTGACACACAAAAAGAAGAAGAACCAGCTAAGGAAGAACCAGCAAAAGAAGAACCAAGCAATGAGCCAGTTGATGGTGGAGATTTAGTTGTTGGATCTGCTGGTAGCCCAACATTATTCAACCCATATTTCTCAACTGATACAGCTTCAAGTGATATTGAAGGATTCATTTACAATGGATTAGTAACAGTTAACTTAGATTTAGAAGTAACAAATGACCTAGCTGAAGAAATCACTCCTTCAGAAGACGGTTTAGAGTATACTGTAAAACTTAAAAAAGGTGTTAAATTCCATGATGGAGAAGAAATGACAGCTGATGATGTTGTATTCTCTTACATGTTAATGAAAAACCCAGACGTAGTTTCTGAGCGTAAATCAAACTTTGAAAGCATGGAAAAAGTAGAAAAAATCGACGATTACACTGTTAAATTTACTTTAAACAAAGTAGACGTAACTTTCTACCCAACAACTTTGAGCTATTCTGTACTACCTGAACATATCTTAGGTGATGTTGATCCTGCTACATTACACGAGAATGAGTTCAATACTAAAAACCCAATCGGTACTGGTCCATTCAAATTTGTTGAGTGGAAAGATGGAGAGTATGTAAAAGTTGAAGCATTTGATGACTATTTTGATGGTCGTCCACACTTAGATTCAATCACTACACGTTATGTAGCTGATGCTAACGCACTAGTTGCTGCATTACAAGCTGGTGAAATCGACATGTACAACGCAGTTCCTGGAACTGAAGTTGACACAGTTAAAACTATCGAAGGTACTAAAGTTGAAAATGGTTTAGCATTATCTTATACATTCTTAGGTTTCAACCAAAAAGATGAAAGATTCAAAGACAAGAAAGTTCGTCAAGCATTTACACATGCAGTTAACAAAGAAGCAATCGTTGAAAGCATCATGAATGGCGCGGGTCAACCAGCTACTGCTCCTGACAGCCCATTAATGTGGACTTACAATGACGATGTACCACAATTTGAGTATGATTTAGAAAAAGCAAAAGCATTACTTAAAGAAGCTGGATGGGAAGATACGAACGGAAACGGTATCGTAGATAAAGATGGTAAAGAAATGTCATTCTCTATCAAAACGAACCAAGGTAACAAAATCCGTGAAGATATCGCTGTAGTATTACAACAACAATTTAAAGAAATTGGTGTAGAAGCAAAACCTGAAATCGTTGAATGGTCTGCATTCATCGAGCAAATCTCAGCTCCAAACTGGGAGTATGAAGCTATGATTCTTGGTTGGGCATTATCAACATTCCCTGACCAATATGATATCTTCCACTCTTCACAAGCTGAAGAAGGCTTAAACATGACTTGGTATAGTAATCCAGAAGCTGACAAGTTAATGGAAGAAGCAAGACAAACTACTGACATTGAGAAGTACAAAGAGATTCACAAAGAACTATACAATATTCTTGTAGAAGATCAAGCTTACACATTCTTGTATTATCCTGAAGAATTCCGTGCTATGCCGGAAGAATTACAAGGCTATGAGTTCCATTCAAGAAACCCATTCTATAATGCTCATAAATGGTGGTTACAACCAGCTAACTAATATGAGTTAGTTAAAATGATAGTTGAAGAGGGAAGGGTAGTTTCCCTTCCTTCTTTCTTTTGAAACCGAAAACTCCTGGATATACGTATCTAGATAAAACATAGAGAATTTATTAAATTATGAAGGAGAAATAGCTATGGTATCTTATATCATCCGACGAACATTAATGGCTATTCCCCTATTATTAGGAATTACCATCATTTCATTTGCAATTATGCATATGGCACCTGGTGACCCAACTGCACTAATGATGGATCCTAATATTAGTGCAGCAGATAGAGCATTGGTTATGGAGAAATACGGATTTAATGACCCAATCCATGTCCAGTATTTTAAGTGGTTAGGAAATATGCTTCAAGGTGACTTTGGAGATTCTGTTATTAATAAGGGAAGAGACGTTTCCGAATTGATTTGGAATCGATTGCCGAACACCCTCCTGTTGATGGGAGTATCTACGATTTTAGCAATTGTTATTGCAGTCCCGTTTGGGGTAATTTCTGCAGTACGTCCATATTCTAAAATCGACTATACGGTTACTGTATCCTCATTTTTAGGACTTGCTATACCAAATTTCTGGTTCGGATTAATTTTAATTATGGTTTTCTCTGTTCATCTAGGGTGGTTCCCTGCTTCTGGTACTCAAACTCTAAATGCTCCGTTTAGCATTTGGGATCGTTTTCACCATTTAATCTTACCAGCGTTTGTATTGGCTACTGCAGATATGGCGAGTTTAACACGCTATACTCGTTCAAGTATGATTGAGGTTGTCAACCAAGACTATATGAGAACTGCAAGAGCAAAAGGCTTTAAAGAAAGAAAAGTTATTGCAAAACATGGATTACGAAATGGTCTAATTCCGGTAATAACGATTTTTGGTATTATGATACCAAGTTTCATCGGTGGTTCTGTTATTGTTGAATCTGTATTTGGTTGGCCAGGTCTTGGTAAATTATTTGTTGATTCAGCTTTCCAACGTGACTATCCAATTGTTATGGCAATAACTGTAATTTCCTCCGTATTAGTAGTAGTAGGAAATCTTATAGCCGATATCTTATACGCTATCTTTGATCCGAGAATTGAATACTAGAAGGGGGGAAGAAGGATGGCACAACCTAATTTAGCATCAGGAAACGAAATAGAACTCCAAGGTTTAAATTCAAAAGCTGACACTTTAACGAAGATAATGATTCGTAAGTTCTTTAAAAATAAACTTGCAGTTATAGGTGCAGTGCTTTTAATTCTTATTATCTTATCATCAATATTTGCACCTTTATTAACACCACATGATCCAGATAAACAGGATTTGTTAAAAAGACTAGTAGACCCTAGTAAGGAACATCTCCTAGGTACAGATACATTTGGACGAGATCTCTTAACCCGATTATTGTATGGTGGAAGAATCTCATTACTAGTTGGCTTTGCTTCTGTTGCTGGTGCAATTACGATTGGAACAGCACTAGGTGCAATTGCAGGATATTTTGGTGGTATTGTGGATGCAATGATCATGAGATTTGTAGATATCATGCTTTCCATTCCACAAATCTTCTTGTTAATTACACTTGTAACAATTTTTAACCCAGGTGTGGACAAGTTAATTCTCATTTTTGCACTTACAGGGTGGACAACCACTGCCAGATTGGTACGAGGTGAGTTTTTATCATTACGTGGCCGTGAATTTGTTTTAGCATCAAAAACTATTGGAACTAGGAGTTTTACGATAATCTTCAGGGAAATTCTACCTAACGCAATGGGTCCAATCATTGTTGCGGCAACATTAAATGTTGGTGGAGTAATTTTAGCTGAGTCTGCTCTTAGTTACCTTGGATTAGGTATTATGCCACCAACACCAAGTTGGGGGAATATGCTTCAAGGTGCACAAAGTATTACAATCATGCTTAATCAGTGGTGGGTACCAACTGCTCCAGGCTTAATGATTTTAATTACTGTATTATGTTTTAACTTTGTGGGTGACGGCTTACGTGATGCCCTTGATCCAAAAATTAATGAGTAAAAAGCCAAGATGCCATCTTGGCTTTTTCTTTTTGAAATAAAACTATGCATAAGTGTTATTGTCATGTTTTGTGAGCTTGTACCATAGATTGGTAATATGAGTATGGGGCGAGCAGGTGATTGGTTTGAAATTAGCTATTGCAAGGTATTCAGATGGGTAGAGCATTTATATTTTTAGTTGGGTTTGGACTGGCTGTTTGCGGTGGAATTACTACTATTGCATATTTGAATTTAACTACGACAGGATACACTTTTATTGAATTTCTACAATTTATTAGTAAAAGAATCGAGTGTTACTTAATCGTAGTCGGTTTAGTAATGGTTTGGATAAGTATTTATTTTCCTTTTGAATCCACAGAAAAGGATTAATTTTATATGTATTTTCTAACAATACATGAATATTTTGGAATAAAACTTTCTCCTTCTGCCTATACTGTTGACAAACAGCTTTGAAGTGAGGGGTAAAAAATGTTGTTTCTTCATGATATTTGGGTAAATTGGTTTGAAGGTGAAGAAAATGGTTACAACGTTTGCCACTTCCATGAATGGCGCAAGGATGATAGTGTTGAACTGTTAGACCAGGTACCTTTGCTAAAAATTGAGTCTCCTTTGTTTAACTACATTGAGAATGATTTAATGGAACTACCACAACAACTACTCATGGATGTTTACCAAAAAGCGTATGTTCGTAAAAATCATGAACGAATTCAGCAAGATTATTGCTTCGTTGTAACAGATGGTCAAGGGATTATTGCAGTAGACACAATAGGTTATAATATCCCAATTCGAAAAAGTCGATTAATTCCTCGACAAGAACAACTCGTTTATGAGATGGTGAATGGCCATGAAGCGATTCCTTATACCTTTGATAATAAGGATATCATAAAGGATAAGGAACATCACATTTTATCTCCATCGCCAATTGAAATGGCAGGCTTGACCCGAAAGGAAAGACAGTTAAAGCAGCTATTATTTATGGCGTTAGATCAATTAGCATCAACGAAAAATGTGGCAGAGATAAGGTATTGGTATACGGAGTGGAATCCTTCGAAATACCACGAAATTCAAGAAATGCAATTTGAAGAAGTTTGGCAAAACCTCTATGAAGAAACGAGAAACGGTTGGACAAGCAAACATGTACAACTATGTGAAAATTTGATTAAAGGTCAACCATTTTTTGAAAAACTTTGGGAAATAGAACATGAATCAAAAGTGTAAAAGAAAAAGGATTTGTTTTTAAAACAAATCCTTTTTTCTTTTTGATTCAGATATCATCAAGTTTGAAGTTATGGCCGATAAATAAATTTAATGGCCGTAAAAAAAAGTTTATAGCCGATAATCTAGATTTATGGACATTACATCAACTTTATGGTCGTTAGCTAAGACTTGAAATTCTGCTGAATTATTTTCTCTTTCTACCAAGTCCCATGGCATTTTCCATTTTTTTTACGGTTTTACTCGCAACTCTATTGGCCTTTTCAGCACCAGCATCAAGGATTTCGTCCAATTTTGGTGAGTTAAAAATTTCGTGGTATCTTTCTTGTATTGGGCGAATCTCGCTTAATACGACTTCCGCAAGGTCTGCTTTGAAATCCCCATAACCTTTTCCTTCATATAATGCTTCGATTTCCTCAATGGTTTTATTGCTGAAATTTGAATAGATGGTAAGCAAATTAGAAATACCGGGTTTATTTTCCTTATCAAATTTTACAATACCCTCTGAATCTGTTACTGCACTCTTGATTTTCTTTTCAATTTGTTTTGGGTCATCAAGTAAAGCAATATATGCTTTTGGATTTGGATCAGATTTACTCATTTTCTTTGTAGGATCCTGTAAGGACATAATTCTTGCGCCTTCTTTTGGAATTCTTGGTTCAGGTATTGTAAAGATTTCACGATATTTTTTGTTGAATCTTTCCGCAAGGTCTCTTGTGAGTTCAATATGTTGCTTTTGGTCTTCACCTACTG
>Ga0180217_1001568_pt1 | contig 24315 bp, 20 predicted proteins | sample eDN3rd37CBELigOP_FD_128521 | JGI IMG/M metagenome (GOLD analysis project Ga0180217, IMG submission 128521) | Enriched Organic Plus compost microbial communities from Emeryville, California, USA - eDNA 3rd pass 37_C BE-Lig OP (version 2) (version 2) ... | reverse complement strand
TTCCGCCAGCACGCCGCCGCCTTCTCCACCCACGGCGAGGATGGCGATGGTGATCGGGCGGGGGCTGGGGGCTGCGCTCATGTCACGCCGCCTGTAGCTTGCGTTCGATCCTGCGCTGGAAGAATCCGATCACGGACGCGCGCAGGCGCGCTTTAAAGCGATCCCATCGCGTCGGGTTGGTGATCAGCGAGGCGCGGTAGAACGAGGGGCACAGCACAGCGGCGTGGCTGACCTCGCCGCACAGGCCGCAACCGACGCAGGAGTTGATGACCTTCGTCACAGGTTCGCGCCGCAGCGGATCGGGATTGGGCGCGATCGTCAGCGATGGGCAGCCGGACAGCCGGATGCAGGAATGATCCCCCGTGCAGGTGTCGGCATCGACGCCGAAACGCTCTCGCACCACGCGCTCTCCGCGCGCGGCCGCCTTGCGCAGGAGAGGGCGGATGCGGCGCTGCTTGTTGAGCATGCATTCCGACTGGGCGACGATGACCTTCGGCCCTTTCTCCGGCGTGGTCAGTGCCTCCTTCAGCGTGTCGCGCATCGTGGCGACATCGTAGGTGCGGGTGATCGTCTTGACCCAGTTCACGCCGACGCCGCGCACGGCCTTTTCGATGGAGTTCTGCGTCGCGCGATGGTCGTTGGGATGGAACGAGGACGGAATGTCCTGGCCGCCGGTGGCGGCCGAATAGCCGTTGTCGACGACAATCAGGACGTTGTCGTTCTGGTTGAACACGGCGTTGCCGACGCCGCTGGTCAGCCCGTTGTGCCAGAAGCCGCCGTCGCCCATCATCGAAATGGCACGCTTGCCGGCCTTGACGTTGAGCGCCGAGGCCCCGGCGGCGCCCAGGCCGTAGCCCATGGTCGTCGCGCCGATGTTGAACGGCGGGAAGATCGAGAACAGATGGCAGCCGATATCGGCGGAGACATGATGCGGACCCAATTCCCGCTCGACGAGCTTCATCGCCGCGAAGATCGGCCGCTCCGGACAGCCGGTGCAGAAGGCCGGAGGCCGGCCGTGCACCTGATCGGCGATGGCGGTCTGGGCATGGCTCACGGCTTCCGCTTGTGCCGCGGCGAGCGCCGGCCTTGCTTCCGGTTCGCCATCGGATGACGGGGCCAGCAGGTCCGGCCGCGTCTTCTCGATGAACTTGCGCAATCCCTCGCGCACGACGGCGCCGGTATATTCGCCGGCCATGGGCAGCATGTCCTTGCCATGCACGCGCGTCTGGATGTCGGCGCGGCGCAGCATGGTGTTGACGGATTGTTCGATGAACTCCGGATAGCCCTCTTCCACGATGAGGATCGCCGCTTTGTCCTGGCAGAAGCGGATGAACTCAGGCTCCACGAGCGGATAGGTGACGTTGAGCGCGTAAATCGGAATGCGGCTCTCGCCGAAGCTGTCGGCGAGGCCCAGCAATGCGAGGCCGCGCAGCGCCGTATTGTAGAGGCCGCCTTGCACGACGACGCCGATGTCGGAGGCATCGCCATCGAAGAATTCGTTGAGCCGGTGATCCTGGATATATTTGACGGCGGCTGGCCAGCGCTTGTCCCACTTGTCCTTTTCATGGACATAGGTCATCGGCGGCATAGCGATGCGCGACAGGTCGCGGCGGGGATTGTCCAGCGCGTCGGCGAGCGTGAAGGCAGGCCGTGCGTTGTCCTTGGTTTTGAAGCGTCCGTAGACGTGGCAGGCACGGATCCTCAGCTCCAGCATGACCGGCGTGTTGGACGCCTCGGACAATTCAAAAGCCATCTCCACGGCGCGCACGATCGAGGGCAGGTTGGGGCGCGGATCGATGAGCCACATCTGGGATTTCATCGCGAAGGCATGGACGCGCTCCTGCATGATCGATGAGCCTTCGCCATAATCCTCGCCGATGATCACCAGCGCTCCGCCGGTGACGCCGCCTGACGCGAGATTGGCGAGCGCGTCGGACGCGACATTGGTGCCGACGGTGGACTTGAAGGTGACGGCGCCGCGCAGCGGATAATTGACCGATGCGGCGAGTGTGGCCGCTGCCGTCGCCTCGCTCGCGGAGTTCTCGAAGTGGATGCCAAGCTCTTCAAGAATCTCGCCGGCGTCGGTCAGCACGTCCATGAGATGAGAAATCGGAGCGCCCTGATAGCCGGCGACGTAGGATACACCGGCTTGGAGCAGCGCCTTGGTGACGGCGAGGATTCCCTCGCCGTGAAACTCGTCGCCGTCGCCCAGCTTGAGCTTGCCGACCTCTTCCTTGAACGAGCGTTCCGCCATGGCTGTTTTTTCCGTCCGCGGCCGGGATGATCCGGTCCGGGCGACAGCACGCGGCGGACCGGCATCATCGGCACGATTTCGCCACAGAGGCTAACACGGAGGACGGCGCAGCCTAAAGCTTTTCCAAAGTGGCCCGTCCGGCCTGGCTCCGGCGGGGAGGGGCGGATCAGCCCAATTCGGCTGCCCGACGCAGGCTCGACACCATCGACACACGGAGCAGATAATCGTGGGTCCGCTTCGGATCGGCGGCGATTTCAGCCAGCATTTGCCGGAACTCGGGCTCGGGCTGTTCGAGGTTCTTCTTGTTCTGGATCGTTGCGGTCTGGATGGTCTCCAGCGTCACCAGCCGGCGCTGGCGGTCGTAGCGGTCTAGTTCGGCCTCGCCGGCCTGTCCTTTGACGACCTGGGCCAGACGCTCGGTCAGGTTCATGGCGTCGTGGATGCCGCCGTTCATGCCCATGCCGCCGAGCGGATTGTTGATGTGGGCGGCATCGCCGGCCAGGAACGCGCGGCCCTCGCGGAAGCTCTTCGCGACCCGCTGATGGACCTTGTAAAGGGTCGTGTGGGCGATCTCGTAGCCGGATCGACCGGGCACCACACCGGCCATGAGTTGCTGCGCGAAATCATGGCTGAGCGCCAGTTCGTCGCTTTCATCGGGCTTGACCAGGAACATGACCCGGCACAGGCCCGGAATGTGGAGCAGGAAGTGCCAGCGGTCCGGGTCCGCCACATAGGAGACCGCGGCCAGGTCCGGGATGACGCTGTTGAAATCGAACGGCGTGCTCACCACCAGAAAGCGCTCCGGCCAAGTGAAGCCCTCGAATTCGATGTCCAGCGCGCGCCGCACACGGCTGCTGGCGCCATCGGCGCCGATCAGCCAGCGCGCCGACCGGGTTGATGTCTGGCCGGCATGGGCCAGCGTCAACGTGATACTGGTCTCGTCCTGGCTGACGCTGGCGACCTCGCTGTCGAAGCGGATTTCGAAGTCGGGATTGGCCTGCAATTGATCGAGCAGGATGCGCGTAAGCTTGGATTGCTCGGCCTGTAGCCGATAAGGATGGCGGGTCGCGTCGGCCATCTGTCCGAAATCGAAATGACCAATTACGCCATGTTCGCGCGTGCGGTACTGAAACGTCGGCGCGACCAGCCCCTGGGCGATCAGCGATCCGGCCGCCCCCAGATCGTCGAGCATGTCGAGCGTGGGGGGATGGAAGGTCGATGCGCGGGATTCCGTGCTGAGGTTCGACCCAGCCTCAAAAACCGTCACCGGCACGCCATGCCGCAAAAGGTTCGCCGCGGAGACGAGGCCGACCGGCCCCGCCCCCGCGATGAAGACACGTTCTTCGATGGTCACGAGTTAGCAGGCCTGACTAGATTTGCGGGATACCGGCTTTTTCGATGATCTGACGGAATTTCTCAAGCTCATCGATCTGAAACTTTTTCGCTTCGTCAAGCCCCATGCCTACGGCCTGGGCGCCCTGCGAGGCGAAATGCTTCTGAACCTTCGGATGCTTCAGCGCTTTGTTCAAGGATAAATTGAGCTTTTCGAGAATCGGCCGCGGCGTGCCCGCGGGCGCAACCAGAGCGAACCAGCCATTGACCTTGTAATCAGGCAGGCCGGCTTCGGCGGTCGTTGGCGCATTCTTAACGATGTCCAGGCGCTTGTCGCTGGCGACCGCCAGAGGGATCGCGCCCTTGCCCTCGATCGAAGGCGCGACGTTCGGATACCATTGGAAGCCCAGCGGAACGGTGCCGGCGATGAGATCGGGCCCATATTGAGCGATGTTCTTGTAGGGAACATGCTCCAGCTTCACGCCGGCAACCTGCTGAAAATATTCGCCGGCCAGATGCTGGGATGAACCGATACCGACCGATCCATAGTGGAGTTTGCCAGGCTGCTTTTTGGCCAGCGCAATCAGCTCTTTGACCGAATTGACGCCCAGCTTCTTGCTGGCGGTGACTATGATTGTGAAGCTCGCGTAGGGCGAAATGATCTCAAGATCCTTGATCGGATCATACCCGAGGTTCTTGAACAGCGTGGCATTGGCGGCGATCGGGCCGGACCCGCCGCCGATCAGCGTATAGCCGTCAGGCGCGGCGCGCAGTCCCTGAGCGGTGCCGGCATTGCCGCCAGCGCCGGGCCTGTTGTCCACGATGATCGGCTGGCCAAGATCCTGGGACATCACGTCCAGCATCACGCGGCTGACGACGGTCGAAGCGCTTCCGGCACCGAACGGAATGATGACCGTGATCGGACGGTTCGGGTAATTATCGGCTTGGGCATGGGCGGCTTGCGGGCCCAAACCCAGTGTCAGTGCGGCAGCCGCTGCTCCCAGAATCAATCTGCGCGTTGTCTGCATTGTGCGTTCCTCTCTGGATAGGTTTCTCATCTAAGCGGCATTGCCACCCATTCAGCAATACCGCAACTTAAAATCGTTTGTTGTCTTCAACCCCAACCCATTTCCGGGCTCGTCATGCGTTGGACCAATGGTTCGTGGCCCATTGTCCTCCCCTTTGAAGAATTGGATCAAGATCAGTTCGGATCGATTCCAATGTTTGAGCATTTCGGGCGTCGGCCTGATCAGGAGCCCTTGAAATGTGGCGGGCGCTTTTCGTGGAAGGCTTCAACGCCTTCGCGGAAATCGTCAGATTGTCGCAGGCGGCTGTAGCAATGGCCTTCGAGTTCGATGGCGATGCTCAGCAGCGAATCCTCGGTCTCGTTCAGCAGTCGTTTGGCGGTGCGTTGCGCCATCGGCGAGAAGGCGCGAAGCTCGTCCACCAGCGCATCTGTCGCGGCTTCCAGCTTGTCGTCGGCGACGCATTCGGTGGCGATGCCCCAATCGTAAGCCTGCTTGGCGGGAATGCGCCGGGAGCGCATCACAATGTCCTTGGTCCGGGTGATGCCGACGATCTTTTGGAGCCGCGCCGATCCACCGGAACCTGGAATCTGTCCAAGCTTCTGTTCAGGCAGCGCGTATTGCGCTGTCTCGGACACGAGCCGGAAGTCGCAGGCCAGGGAAATCTCGAACCCGACACCGAAGCAATAGCCGCGAGCGGCCGCGATCACCGGCTTCGAGCAGCGCGCCGGCGCTGCGATGTTCCAGGCGAGCTTGGATACATGCTCGGGCGTAGCCTCCATGAAGCCCTTGATATTGCCGCCGGACGAGAAGTGCTCGCCGTCCGCCCGCAGCACGACCACGCGGATGCGCGCATCCTCATCGAGGGCTTCGAAGACGAGCCGGAGCTGATCGCGCTGCGGCATGGAAATGACGTTGAGCGGGGGCCGGCCGAGCACAATATCGGCGCGCTCGCGTTCGGCATCGATCTCGACACGGAAGCCGTCGAGCGTGGCGAGGCGAGGATCGGCGAAGGTGGCGGCTTGGCTCATGCAGCGGTTCCTTGAGAATTGTCATGATCGATCTCGGCCGCGTACTCGCCAGAGACGAGCATGCGCCTGAGAAGTTTCCCGACGGGGGATTTCGGCAGTTCCTTGACGAAGACATAGCGCCGCGGGCGCTTGAAATTGGCCAGGCCGGAGCTTCGGCAGAAGGCATCCAGCGTGTCGGGGTCCAAGGCCCCGCGACGCTTGATGAAGGCCGTCACGATCTTGCCCCAGCGTTCGTCGGGCAGCCCGACGACGGCGACCTCGCTGACCGCATCGTGAAGCGACAGGAGGCTCTCGATCTCGACCGGTGAGACATTTTCGCCGCCGGTGATGATCATGTCGTCCACGCGGCCGGTGACGAAGAGGTCTCCATCGGCGTCGAAATAGCCGGTGTCCCCGGTGAAGTACCAACCACCGCGCAACGCGCGTTCGTCAGCCTCCGGCCGCCGCCAATAGCCTTCGAAGGATTCGTCGCCCTGAAGCAGGGCGATGATCTGTCCTTCTTCTCCGACCGGAGCGAGGGCATCGGGCGTCTCGGCGTCCAGTGTCACCACGCGGATGATCTGGTTGATGCCGGCCCGTCCGGCGGAGCCCGGTTTTTTCGGGGCATCCTGGTCGATGGTGAACGTATAGATTTCGGACGAGCCGTAATGATTGACGAACAGTTCGGGGTTGAAGGCCGAGACCAGCGCCTTGAGCAGGCCGTCGGTCATCGGCGCGCCCGCGAAACCGAGCTTGCGCACGGAGCCGATGTCGGCGTCCTTGAAGCGGGGATGCTGAAGGAGATCGTGATAGAGCGTCGGCACGAGGTAAAGATTGGTGACGCGCTCGCTCGCGATCACGTCGAGAGCGCGCGCTACGTCGAAGCGCGGCAGGCAGACGAAGGCGCCGCCGATCAGCGACATGGCCAGGAGCGAGCGCACGCCCATCGTGTGATAGAGCGGCATGACCCCGAGGGTCCGTTCGCCGGTCCGGTAGAGGTTCTGCGCGACATGGGCGAGCGCGGCCGCCCGCTCGGCGCGCTGGCGGCGCGGCACGCCCTTTGGGCGGGCCGTGGTGCCGGACGTATAGAGCATGACGGACCAGGCATCGGCGTCGGCACGCGGGGCGGCATCGGGCGCGGATGCATTGATGAGGCGCTCGAACTCGCGGCTCTCGATGGCGAGGCAGGGCAGGGCCTTCGCGTTCGGGCACTCGCTGACGGCGGCCGCGGATGCCTCTTCGTATATGAGTGCCCGGGCTTCGGCATCCTCGAGCACGTAAGCGAGCTCGTCCGCAGTGCTGCGCCAGTTCAGCGGTGTGATGATCAGACCGGAAAATTGGCAGGCCCAGTGGATGGTGGCTGCCTGCCAATTGTTCTGAAGCGTGGTGACGAGATGATCGCCGGCCTTGAGCCCCATGGCATCGAAGGCTGCGACCAGGGCCGAGATGTGGCCGTACCATTCGCGATACGTCAGATGCAGATCGCCCTCGGCGATGGCCAGGGCATCGGGATCGCGCGCGACGGCGGCGAGAAAACTCGTTCCGAGATCAAGCATCGGCGCCCTCCCGCAGTTTCTCGGCCGCGTCGAGAGCGGCAGCGACGATCGAAACGTAACCTGTGCAGCGGCACAGATGGCCGCTCAGCAACTCGCGAACCTCATTTTCGCTGGGATCGGGATTGTGACGAAGGAAATGATCGAGCGACATGAGAATTCCAGGCGTGCAGAAGCCGCATTGCAATGCGTGATGGCGGCGGAAGGCTGCCTGCAACGTCGATAGCCGGCCGGGCTCTGGCTCTAGCCCCTCGACGGTCCTCAGGACCGAGCCATCCGCCTGCACGGCGAGCATCAGGCAGGCGCGGGCCGGCGCGCCATCGACGTCTATGGTGCAGGCGCCGCAGACGCCGTGTTCGCAGCCGACATGGGTGCCGGTGCGGCCGAGCGTATGACGCAGGAAATCGGTCAGCAGCATGCGCGGCTCGGCGTCTCCGATCACGGTCGCGCCGTTCAGCGTGAAGGACACGCGATGCCGTGTGTCGGCGCTCAGGCGCGGCATCGGCGGGCCTCCTCGATGGTCTGACGGCCGAGCTTGCGCATCAGCGTGCGGCGGTAGCCGGCGCTGGCGCTGAGATCGTCGCGAGCATCCAGGCTGTTGGCGAATTCGGTCAGCGCATCGTCGAGCGCTGAGCCTTCAAGCGTTCCAACGTCGCAAGCATAGGCGCGGTCGCCAAGACCGCCGACGCCGAGCCGCGTTCCCTGCGTATCGGCCACGGCCGCGCAGGCGACAATGGCGAAGTCGCCATGCCGGCGCGCGAACTCGTGAAACGCATGGCCGGTGCCGGCAGCCGAACAGGGAATATGCACGGCCTCGATCAATTCGTCATCCTCCCGGGCGGTGGACATCAGGCCGGTGAAGAAATCCTCGGCCGCCACGCGGCGGGTTCCTTTGCTTGACGACAATTCGATCTCGCCGCCGAGCGTGACCATCGTCAGAGGAATCTCCGCGCTCGGATCGGCCAGCGCTGCCGAGCCGCAGACGGTGCCGCGGGAGCGGGTCTGCGCATGCCCGATCCAGGGCATGGTGATCGCGAGCAACGGCTGATGCGTCGCCAGCTCCGGCCAGTCCAGAAGCGCGGCCTGCCGGACGGAGGCGCCGACGCGAATCGCGCCGTCGCTCACCGAGATGCCACCGAGTTCGCCGACATGCATGATATCGATCAGCACGGTCGGGCGGGCCATGCGCATGGACAGAAGTGGAATGAGGGTCTGGCCGCCGGCCATGACGGCGGCGTCGCCACCTTCGGCGTCGAGCGCCTCGTGGACCTCGGCGCGTGTCGTTGCGCGCAGGTAGTCGAAGGGGGCGGGCTTCATGACGATGTCCCGCGGGCTTCGAGCAGGTCCGCGATTGCGGCGGGCGTCAGCGGCAGCTTGACATTGGCGACGCCCAAGGCGTCAGCGACCGCATTGGCGATGCACACCGGCGTGCTCATGCAATTGCCTTCGCCGACGCCCTTGGCGCCCAGCGGCGTGAAGGGCGACGGCGTGGAGAAATGCAGGATCACCGGCTCGGGGACCTCCATCGCCGTCGGCACGAGATAATCGGCAAAGGTGCCGGACAGGAACGCGCCGTCCGGCGCATAGGCGAACTCCTCGTAGATCGCGGCTCCCAACGCGTGGGCGAACCCTCCGGTGACCTGGCCTGCGACCAGGCCCGGGTGCAGCACGGTGCCGCAATCATGCATGGTGACATACTTGTCGATGCGAAGCGCGCCGCTGACGGGGTCGATCTCGACGCCGCAAAAATCGAAGATGAAGCCGTGGCACAGCGAGGAATTGGTTTCGTCGCCGTCGCCCGGCGCTTCGAGTTGCGGCGGTGTCCAGAACACGGTTTCACGCAGAGCCTCGCCACCTTCGGGGACGAGACCGGGAGACCAATGGCTGGTGGCGGCGAGGCGGCCGAACGCAACGGCATTGTCGGGATTGCCGCGCGCCATGACCTGGCCTTCAGCGAACGCGATGTCCTCCGGCTTGACATTGAGCCGGGTGGCGGCGGTGCGGGCGAGCTTGTCGCGCAACTGTTTTGCCGCCAGATGCAATGCGCCCGCGACGGCGCCGGCAAAGCGGCTGGAGTAATTGCCGGACGCGATCGACCACGGATCGCGCGCGGTGTCGGTTTCGGCGACGACGCGGATGTCGCTCGGGCGAAGGCCCAGAACATTGGCGACGACCTGCGCCGCGACGGTGCGGTGTCCCTGGCCTTGAGGGGCCGATGAGACATGGGCCGTGATGGAGCCGCTCGGATCGACCGCGACCGTTGCGGTCGCCTGTGCGCCGTTCTTGGGGCCGGCCTTCTGGCGCTCCTCGGGCGTCAGCACCGCGGTGATGTAACCCATGTTGGAAATGCTCGGCTCGACCACGGCGGTCATGCCGATGCCGTAGAGGCGCCCTTGCGCGCGCGCTTTGTCGCGCCGGGACTGAAGTTCGGTGAGGCCGCCCTTGCGGACCGCACAATCGAGTGCCGCTTTATAGTCGCCGGAATCGAGAAGACCGCCGCTGGCGGTCCGATACGGGAAGGCGCCTGCGGGAACAAGATTGCGGCGGATGACGTCGAGCGGATCGAGCTTCAGTTCAACAGCGATGCGCTGCATCAGTCGTTCGAGGGCGAAATAGACTTGCGGACCGCCGAAGCCCCGATTGAGTCCTGTCGGGGTCTTATTGGTGAGGACGATCCGGTTGCGGATAGCGACATTGGGGATCGCATAGGCGCCCGTCATGTTGCCTTGCATCCGGTAGAGCGTGGCCGGCTCCGGCGCGCGGATGTGGGCGCCGACATCCTCGATTTGGTCGTAGTTCAGCGCGGTGATCCGGCCGTCGGATTCGACGGCGGCTTCGAGGCGCGTGACGCGATTGGTGGCCGAGATCGAGGCGGCGAGATGCTCCAGCCGGTCCTCGATCCATTTGACCGGCGCGTTGGCCATCCGCGCGGCCAAGCTCATCAAGACGATGTAGGGGAACACACCCTGCTTGACGCCGAAGCTGCCGCCGGAATCCGGCGCGGTGCGCAGGCGTAGCCTGTTGCCCGGCACGTTGAGCGCCCGCGCCATGACCGCGTGCAGCGTGAACGGTCCCATGAAATTCGACGTGACGTCGTAGGCGTTCTCACCCGGATCGTATTCTGCGATCACACCGTAGGTTTCGATCGGCGTGCAGGCGTTGCGCGGATAGCGCACATCGACGGCGATGCGGTGCATGGCGCTTTCAAACGCTTGCTCGGGATCGCCATAGCGGAAGGAACGGTCGCTGACGACGTTCGACTCGAGCGTCTCGTGAAGCCGGGGCGCATGCCCGGCGATCGATTCCGAAGGATCAACGACGGCGGGCAGGGGATCGTAATCCACCTCGATCAGTTCGAGCGCGTCCTCAGCCTGATAGCGGTCCGCGGCAACGATGACGGCAACCGGCTCGCCGGCATAGCGCACCCGATCCACGGCGATCGGCCAGCACTTCACGTTGGCGCGCAGGCCGACCGGCAGGCTCGACGAGTGCGCGGTGACTTCGGCCCCGGTTAGCACGGCTGCGACACCGGGGGCCGCCCGCGCAGCGTCGGCATCGATCGTCTTGATGATGGCGTGGGCATGGGGCGAGCGCAGGATGGCCGCGTGGAGCGTCCCCGGCCGAACCGCCAGGTCATCGATAAACCGGCCACGTCCTGTCAGCAGGGCCGCATCCTCGACCCTTTCGATGGATTGGCCGAGCCAACCGGCTCGCGCATCCGTCATCGCGCGGCGTCCCTCCAGTGGTCACGCTCCTTGTGGCGCTTCCTGTGTCAGAAAGGGCCGTGACCGGCCATCACAGGGCGTCTCACGACTTACCCAGATGTCTCATTTTCTGGCGAGGTCAGGCGTCGAACAGGGCGCCCATGCGCGCCACCGAGCGGAACTCGCTCGGTTTCACGCCGGCGTGGTCGCGGAAGAAGCGCGAGAAATGCGCCGGCGTGCTGAAGCCGAGCCTGCTGCTCAAGTCCGTGAGACTGTCGGTCTGATGGACGATGGCCTCCACGGCCAGTTCCATGCGCAGGACGTTGAGATACAGGTGTGGCGAGACCTGTTCGCTGCGCGCGAACAGCCGATAGAAATGAGCGCGCGACAGTCCTGCTTCACGCGCAAGGGCCTCGACGCTGCAAATGGTCCCCGGCGTGGTCCGCATCGCGGTGACGGCGCGACGGATTCGGAAATCGGCCGGCGCCAGCGCTGCGGCGCGGTCCCGAACGGAGCCTCCGACACTGCGCCAGGCGGTGAAGCGCTCGATGACGGCAATCATCAGTGCGGACAGAAGCTGCTCGTGTGCTGCGCCGGCGGACGGATCGGCCAGCATGGCCTGTGTCAGTTCGCGCGCAATGCGCTGAATTTGCGGTGAAAGCTGGCCGCCCGGCTTTTCGAAAAAGCGTGGGCCGCCGCTCGCCGTCCAGTTCGGCCGGAACTCTCCGAGCCATTCCGGCTCGATGTAGAGAGCGAGGATGATGGTGCGTGGCCGTTCTGGATCATGGACATAGGCGTGCGGCTCGAAGGCATTGACCAGCACGGCCTGGCTGTCCGTGAGCGCCACGAGGTCGTTGCCGACGGCGAAAGCGGTGTCGGCGCCCTCCGCCTTGATCAGAACATGGCAATGGGGATGCGCATGCCGCACCAACGAGCGGTCCATGTCGAGCAGGGCGACTCGGCCGAAGAGTCCGTGGGCGATGCGCAACGCATTCGACATCGGCGCAATTTTCCTCGGGCGCGGCATATCCGCGGGGACACTAATTATATCCTGTTCATGCCGTATCGTGAAATCGGTTTCCTCTTTCGCAGCGCATGGACTAAATGTCAGTCGAGCGTTTGCCTCAAACGGAAAGTCCTCATGGCCCAGACCCGTCCGACGCCGCGTCCCGGTGACAATGCTCCACAGCCCGTTCGCTCGTTACGCGAATGGCTCGATCATCTGGCGGAGCATGACCGGCTTTCGGTGATCAAGCCCAACGCGGACCTGCGATTTGAGGTCGCAGCTTATGCCAAGCGGCTCGATGGCCAACGGGCAACGTTGTTTCCAAGCCCAAGCGGTCATCCGATGCCGGTGGTCTCCGGCCTGACGTCGGATCGCGGCTGGATGGCGGACGCCATGGGCGTGGAGCCGTCCGAGTTGTTGCCCCGCTTCCAGCAAGCGGCCTTGGAACCGTTGCCGTGTGACGAGGTTGCTGCGGGCCCGGCGCAGGAGGTGGTCCACGACAAGGATGTGGACCTTTGCCGTATTCTCCCGCTGCCGACCCACAATGAGCACGACTTCGGTCCCTACATCTCGGCGGGGCTGATGATCGTTCGCAATCCCAAGACGGGAAAGCAGAATGTCTCGATCCACCGCTGCCAGGTCGCGGGTCCCGACCGGCTGGGCGTGCTCCTCCTGCCGCGCCACACCCACGCCTTCTATGAGATGGCGGAAGAGGCCGGCGAGGCGCTGCCGGCCGCCATCGTCGTGGGCATCGATCCGCTGACGCTCTTGGCCTCTCAGGCCATCGCGCCGCTCGATAGCGACGAACTGGAGATCGCCGGTGCATTGCATGGCAAGCCGCTGCCCGTGATCAAGTGCAAGACCAGCGACATCCGGGTGCCGGCCGATTCCGAGGTCGTGGTGGAGGGGCATTTCCTGCCCAAGGTGCGCGAGCTTGAAGGGCCGTTCGGAGAGTTCCCGCAATATTACGGTGAGCGCGGCAACCGTCATGTGATGGTGGTGGACGCCATCACGCACCGCAAGGATGCGATCTTCCACACCATCGTCGGCGGCGGGCTGGAGCACCAATTGCTGGGTGCGATCCCGAAGGAGGCGACGATCCTGTCGCATCTGCGGCGCAGCTTTCCGAACGTCCTCGACGTGCACCTGGCTCCGGGCGGGGTGATGCGCTTCAACCTCTATGTGAAGATCCGCAAGCGCCAGGAGGGCGAAGCCAAGAACATCATGATGGGGGCCTTCGCCGCCTCCTTCGACCTCAAGCATGTGACCGTCGTGGACGAGGACGTGGACATCCACAATCCGACCGAGGTCGAATGGGCGGTCACGACCCGTTTCCAGGCCGATCGAGACCTCCTGATCATCCCCAACAGCCAGGGCTCCAAGCTCGACCCGTCCAACAAGGACGGTGTCGGAGCGAAGATGGGGCTGGACGCGACCAAGCCGCTGGCGGCTGAGGAGATGGTGTTCAAGCGGATCCATGTGCCCGGTGAGGAGGATGTCGACATCTCGGCCGCGCTGCGGCCCAACGCCGGCGCCAATTGGCGTTCGATGTTGAAGCCGGGCGGATAGGCCGGTCGCTGACGAGGCCGATCCTGGGCGCGAGCCGGATGGTCCCATGTCGTTCAGCCTTGCGGCGGAGGGTGGAGGCGGGAACGCCTGCGCGGCGGTCGATTGCTGCCTAAAAAGTAATCTTCTGCGGTTTTCCCTTGTGTAGCAGTGGCTTCGCACGCACGCTTTCATCGTGGCGTGAGGCTTGCAACCGCGCCAGGCGGGCCGCGGGACGGTCGGAGAGGGATTGGGCTGTGGCTTCGGCTTTCGACGAGATGACCGGCACGGATGGAGGGGTTCGAGACCCTTACGAGGCGCTTTCCACTTGGCTTGGCGAGGTCAATCCGGAGGTTCTGGAGGTTCGCCGGCGCGAGGCGGAGTTGCTCTTCCGGCGCATTGGGATCACCTTTGCCGTCTATGGAGAGGCGGAGGCGACCGAGCGGTTGATCCCGTTCGATGTGATCCCGCGTATCCTGTCCGCCAAGGAATGGAGGTTTCTGGAACAAGGGCTGATCCAGCGCGTCAAGACGCTCAACCTGTTTCTGAAGGACATCTACAGCCGCCGCGAGATCCTGCGCGCCGGCATCGTGCCCGAGGATCTGGTGTTTCCAAATCCGGTGTTCCGGCCGGAGATGAACGGTCAGAAGGTGCCGCATGACATCTATGTCCATGTCGCTGGAATCGACATCGTGCGCGTGGATGCGGAGACCTTCTACGTGCTGGAGGACAACGCCCGCACGCCGTCCGGCGTCTCCTACATGCTGGAGAACCGGGAGATCATGCTGCGGCTGTTTCCGGAGCTGTTCGCCCGCCATCGCGTGGCGTCGGTCGAGGATTATCCGGATCAGCTTCTGGCGACGCTGAAATCGGTGGCCCCGGCCGGGGCCTCCAGCGATCCGACCGTCGTGGTGATGACGCCCGGCGTCTACAATTCGGCTTATTACGAGCATTCGTTCCTGGCCGATAAGCTCGGCGTCGAACTGGTCGAGGGCAACGACCTGTTCGTCAAGGCCGGCCTCGTCTACATGCGCACCACTCAAGGGCCGCGCCGGGTGGATGTGATCTATCGCCGGATCGACGATGATTTCCTCGATCCTCTGACCTTCCGGCCGGATTCCGCGCTGGGTGTCGCGGGCCTGATGTCGGCCTATCATGCCGGCAATGTGACGCTTGCCAATGCGGTCGGAACAGGCATCGCCGACGACAAGGCGATCTACAGCTATATGCCCGAGATCGTGCGGTTCTATCTCGGCGAAGAGGCGATCCTGAAGAACGTTCCGACCTGGCGCTGTCGGGAGGCCGATCATTTGAGCTATGTGCTCGATCACCTCGACGAACTGGTGGTCAAGGAGGTGCACGGCTCGGGAGGTTACGGCATGCTGATCGGGCCGACCGCGGACAAGGCCACGATCGCGGCCTTCCGCGATAAGATCAGACGCACGCCCAGGAACTTCATCGCCCAGCCGACATTGGCGCTTTCCACTTGTCCGACCTGCGTGGAGAGCGGCGTGGCGCCACGGCATGTCGATCTGCGGCCGTTCGTCCTGACCGGCCGCGACCGCACCCGGATCGTGCCTGGAGGGTTGACGCGGGTGGCGCTGAAGGAGGGGTCGCTGGTGGTCAATTCCAGCCAGGGCGGCGGCACCAAGGACACCTGGGTGCTGGACCGGTGACTGGGATGCCGCACAGGTAGAACGCCATGCTCTCGCGCACCGCCGACAATCTTTATTGGCTGGCTCGCTATGTCGAGCGGGCCGAATATCTGGCCCGCATCCTGGAAACGACGCAGCGGCTGACCGCCATGCCGCTCGACCAGAGCCGCAGCACCAACGAATGGGAGACCGCTCTGGCGACCGCCGGCTGTGCCGGAGCATTTTACCAAGCCCACGACAAGGCGACCGAGGAGGCGGTGACCCATTTCCTGGCGTTCTCGCCGGACAATCCTTCGTCGATCCGCAATTGCCTCGAGGTCGCCCGCCACAACGCGCGTGCCGTGCGTACGGCGCTCACCATGGAGACGTGGGACGCGATCAACACCACTTGGCTGGACCTGAAGCGTTTCGGACACAAATCGGCCTCACGCGAGGAATTGACGCGGTTTCTGCAATGGGTGCAGGAATCCTCGCTCCGCTTCGATGGCTCGGCTTATCGTACGATGCTGCGCAATGACGCCTATTGGTTCTCGCGCATCGGGCTCTACAGCGAGCGCGCCGACAACACCGCGCGCATCCTGGATGTCAAATACCATCTGTTGTTGCCCGCTCACGAGCATGTCGGCGGGCCGGTCGATTATTTCCAGTGGGCGGCGATCCTGCGCTCGGTCTCCGCGCTGACGGCCTATCATTGGGTTTACCGCGACAGCGTGAAGCCGTGGCTGATCGCCGATCTGCTGATCCTGAACGATCAGCTCCCGCGATCGCTGTCGAGCTGCTATGAGAACATGGTGCAGAACCTCGATCGCATCGCCGCGGCCTACGGCCGTCAGGGGCCTCCGCAACGGCTGGCGCGCTCAATCCGCACCAAGCTCCAGAACACACGGATCGACGATATCTTCCAGGGTGGACTGCACGAGTTTATCAGTGACTTCATCGCCGAGAACAACCGGCTCGGCGCTGCCGTGACGCAGCAATACCTGATTTGAGGAGCGCCTGACCGGCATCCGGGTGGACTAGCCCGCTGGGATCGGGATCATGCGCGCGCGCCGGATGAAACCAATGCGCATCGCCATCTTTCACGAGACCGTTTACCGTTACGAAACTCCCGCCTATGGCGTGATCCAGAGTCTGCACCTGACTCCCCGCAATCATGATGGACAGTCGGTGTTGGACTGGCGCATCGACGCTTCGGAGAATTGCCAACTCCAGCAGCAGGTCGATGCCTTCGGCAATATCGCCCATGTGCTGACCGCCGAGGAGGCGCTTTCGGAGCTGCGGGTCCTGGTCGAGGGAGAGGTCGAGACCCAGGATACGGGCGGCGTGGTGTCCGGAGCACTGGAGCGCTTCCCCCACAGTTTCTATTTGCGCGATACCCCGCTGACCGAGGCCGATGCCGCGATCACGAGCTTCGCGCGCGCGGCGGTTGCGAGGGCCGGCGATGATCAGCTCAAGGCGCTCCATCTGCTGTTGGAGCAGGCGCATGATGAGCTCGCCTATGAGGCTGGCACGACCCAGGCGACCACATCGGCGGCAGAGGCATTTGCGATCAAGCGCGGTGTCTGTCAGGACCTCACGCATATTTTTATTGCTGCTGCGCGAAGTCTCGGTATACCGGCCCGCTATGTCGGAGGTCATTTGCGTCATGCCGATGATTCCGACGATCAGGAGGCCGGCCACGCCTGGGCCGAGGCTTATGTGCCCGCGCTCGGCTGGGTCGCGTTCGATGTAGCCAATGGCGTGTGCGCGACCGAGGCGCATGTGCGCGTGGCCGTGGGCCTTGATTATCTGGGCGCCGCGCCGGTGCGTGGGAGTCGATACGGTGGTGGCGATGAGAGCATGGAGGTCATCGTCCGCGTTCAGAACGTCCTGAAGGGCGCCTCGGCTCGCTGAGTCTGGCCGTGAAGCCATGGGGCCCGATGCGGTTCGGCGTTAACGTTGTCCGCCGCCGCAGGAAAAAGAACCTTAACGGATATTAACCTCTCGTTAGCCGGCTCGCTTCCAAGAGAGGTGGCGGAAACCTGGCGTCAGCCACGGCCGCTCGGTCGCGGAACTTGAGCGTCGGACTTGGAATCGAATACGGACTGATTGGAACCTCTGGAATGTCTCGCTTGTCGTTGGGTCGGGATGTCGCGGTAAGTCTTGGATTGTTGCTGCTTGCGTCGCAGGCAGGGTCCGCGTTCGCCCAGACCAACGGGATAGAGGGGCATCGGCGGGACAATCCCGACGGATCGTCGTCGGTGAGCGTCTCTCGCAAGCTGCTGCCGACCATGAGATGGGAAACGCGGGTCGGGGCCGACCTGTCGCTGATCGCTCCGCAGAGTTTCGACCGCCGGCTGAGAAACCCGTTGCAGAATCCGACTGAGAGCTCCCACGGCGTCGCGTGGGCATCGGCGGTGATGCCAGGCGGCCCCCTGGGCATCTGGCAGACGACCACGCTCCAGGCGCGCGTCGATCCTCATGAGGAGCAGGGATGGCTCGGGACGCGGTTCAGCCGCTCGGTTCCGGTCGGGAGCAATTTGTCCGTGATCCTTGAAGACGGTTATGGCTATTCCCGGCCGTTGCACCATGTGCCCGATGCGTTGACGGCGAGTTCCTGGGAGACCGACAAGGCTGTGCGGATCAAGGTGTCGCCGGTTCACACGACGCTGTCGTTCGGCACGCGCCGATCTAGCGCAGAGGGCGAATGGCTGAACTCGATCAGCGCCGAGCAGCGAATCCTCAACGGGCTGACGGTCACGGGCACGGTCGGCGAGACCGCCGAGGGTGTCATCAACCGCAGCGTCTGGGCAGCCTTCAGTCGCAAGTGGTGACGCCGGCCGATCGGCCGGTGACCCGCCAGCCGCCCATCACATGATCGCGAATTCGCTGTTACGGCGATCCGTCACGAGCATCGTGCCGGGATAATGCGTGATGCAGAATTCCGGCTTCGCGGTCTCCACGACCGATTGCGGCGTCACGCCACAAGCCCAGAACACCGGGATCTCGTCGTCCTTGATCGTGACGGTTCCGCCGAAGTCCGGTTTGCCGAGGTCTGCGATGCCGATCAGGTCCGGCCGGCCGATGTGGACCGGCGCGCCGTGCACGGCCGGAAAGCGGGTCGTGATCTGAACGGCCCGGATTGCGTCGGCCGGCTTCATCGGGCGCATGGAGACGACCAGCGGTCCGTGGAAGGGACCCGCAGGCGTCGTCTGGATGTTGGTGCGGTACATGGAGACCGCGCAGCCTTCGGTCAGGTGCCGGAGCTCGATGCCGTCCTCGATCAGCGCCTCTTCAAAAGAGAATGAGCAGCCGAGCGCGAAGATCACCAGATCATCGCGCCAATGGGCGTCGATGTCGGTCGGCTCGTCGATCACCTCGCCGTGCTTGAAAACCTTGTAGCGCACGAGGTCGGTGCGGATGTCGAGATCGTCGGCGAGCGTCGGCAGGCACGGATCGCCCGGCGCGCCGACGGCCAGCAAGGGGCAAGGCTTCGGATTGAGCTGACAGAACCGCATGAAATCGGTGGCCAGGGCGGCCGGAAGGATCGCCAGGTTTCCTTGCACGAAGCCGGGTGCGAGTCCTGCCGTCGGGCTTTGCCAGAGCCCCTCCCGAATGGCGCGGCGGGCCTCGGGGCCGGTCTGGGGGATATGGTTCGGGATCGACGTGGAATCGGCCATGGCTCTGAAAGTGCTCCGGTTTTGCGGCCATCATCTCAGGGCGCGGCCCAGGACGCAAACGCTTCCCGCGGTTCTCTTTCCTATAAGATCATATCTTTACGATCTTATTCGGGCGCGCTATCGTCATCCGCATGAAAGGCCCCGTGACCTCGCCAGCGGCAATCTCTGGGATTCACGTGTCCCGGCCGATGTTCGTGCCGGGACGGTCGGTCTCGCTGTCCTCGCTCGTGGTGGCGTCGGTGCGCGACGCATTGTTCGCCAAGACGCTCAAGCCCGGAGACTTTCTGGGCACGGAGAATGAACTGGCGGCCCGCCACGGCGTCAGCCGCATGGTCGCGCGCGATGCGCTGCGCACGCTGGAAGCGCTTGGCATTGTCGAAATCCGGATGGGCAAGGGCGGTGGCGCGCGGATCGCGCGCGGCAACCCGCGCCTGTTCGCCGAGGCATTGGCCGTGCAGCTCGATCTGTTCGGTGTGACGCCGGCCGAAATCATGGACGCGCAGCGCGCCATCGAATGTCTGGCTGCGGAATTGGCGGCGGAGAATGCAACCGACACGGACATTGTCCGTCTTCATCAGCTTGTCGCCGACGCCGAAACCGCGATCGATGATACCGCGCGCTACACCAAGCTGAGCCGCGACTTCCACTTGGCGGTGGCGGAAGCCTCGCACAATCGCGTGCTCGTCGTGCAGCTCATCTCGTTGCAGCATGTCTCATGGCCCGAGCGCAATTCCACGCTGACCCCGCAGGTCGCGTGCCGTGTTCTCGACGTTCACAAAGAGCTGGTGTCGCTGATCGAAATCCGCGATCCGGTCGGCGCGCGCCGCCTGATGAACGATCACGTCAAGATGATCCGCACCCGCCGCGTCGCGGAACATGCCAAGGCGACAGCTTGGAGGCAGCGCATCGACCGCTGTTGACGCGGCAATGATTCAACGAAGCAAATCGTCAAAAGGAGGAGACAATGGACAAGGACAAGTTCATCATCGAGCCCCATTTCCGCTTGCAGGAATGGGTTGCCGAGGAGAAGGGCTACTTCAAGGATGAGGGGCTCGACTACGAGTTCCGCGAGACCATACGCTCCACGGACGGAAAGCATCACAACAAGGGCGACAAGTCCGGCGCGATGCAGCTCATCGAGAGCGGCAAGCCGTCGGATGTGAGTTGCGCCTGCCATTGGACCGTGGGCGTCGCGGCGTCCAAGGGCAAGGGCCGGCTGTATGGCGAGGCCTATTCGGTGGCGCCGTCGGGCATTTTCGTGCCGAAGGATTCTCCGGTGATGACTCCGGAGGACCTGGCGGGCGTGCCGATTTCCGTCGGTTACCAATCGGGCAGCCATTACGCCACGATCCAGGCGCTCGAGCCCTACATGTCCGCCGACAAGATCAACCTCGTCTTCTCGGACGGCATGCTGTTCTCACGGCTCGACAATCTGCTCGAAGGGCGCTCGCCGGCATCGACACTGTTCAGCGGGCCTTACTATTTCGCCGAGCAGCTCGGTTTCCGGAAGATTATCGACAACACATTCATGATTGCCACCATGATCACCGGCGACCCTGATCCGGAGGATCTGCGCAAGTTCTTCAATGCGCTGCAAAGAGCACAGCGCGACATCGATCTGCGCCCGGACCTCTATACCCATTACTACAAGAACGAATTCCCGGAGCGTTATCATTCGCGGATGGATACGCGCCGCTTCGGGCCGGGCGAGCGGCTGGTGTTCGAGCCTTACACCAAGGAGGTCTACGAGGAGACCTTCCGGTGGACCGCCGAGCGCGGCATCTTCGCCGATACGGGCATGGGCTCCGGCGTCTACGAGGATGCGGTGATCCGCGTCGCCTGACACGGTCTGCGACCGCGACCTTCGAACAGCCCGCCTTGGCGGGCTGTTCTTTTTCCGACGTGTCCGCCGTTGCGCTGGAGCAGCGGAAACATGCGCAATTGAGCGATAGCCTGTATAGACTCTTTGCCGTCAAATTGCGGCGGCACTCAATGGGATGGAAGGCAGGACGGCGATGGATAGCGCGGACAAGGCAGCGGCGACGCCACTCGACGCAGATCAGCAGGTGAATGTCCTGCTCTGGCTCGATGGGGCCCAATTGTTCGAGCAGGCCATCCTCGCGTCATCCCATGCCGCGCGAGCTTCTGTTTCTACCTTCAAAGAGGCGGAGCATCCGCCGGACGATGTCCTGGCCCGGACCGATGTCGTCGTGGCCTGGCGGTTGCCGCCGGGCATCATGTCGCGCATGCCTCGATTGAAATGGATTCAGTGCCAGTCCGCTGGTGTCGATGACTGGCTGGCTCGGCCCGACCTCGATCCCAAGGTTACGCTGACGGGCGCGCGCGGCATCCACCGCATCCAGATGCCGGATACGATCATCGGTGCTCTCTATTCGATCACGAAACCCTTTGAAGAGATGCGCCAGTTCCAGGCCAGGCGGGAATGGGGCGCTGTGGCGCCCAAATTCGTGGCCGGACGGACGTTGTCCATCGTCGGCCTCGGCGAGATCGGCTGCAACCTCGCGAAGAAGGCCGCGGCTTTGGAGATGCGCGTCGTCGGCGTCAAACGCACGCCTGCGCCCGTGCCCGGCGTCGATCGTGTCGTCGGCCTGGATCAGATGGATGAGGTGTTGGCGGAGGCGGATTATGTCGTGGTGCTTCTGCCGGTCACGCCTGCCACCATCGATCTGTTCGATGCGCGGCGCTTCAAGGCCATGAAGCCGTCGGCGTGGTTCCTCAATTTCGCGCGCGGGCAGCTCGTTGTTGACGATGACCTCATTGGCGCGGTGGACAGCAAGACGATCGCCGGCGCCGTTCTGGATGTCTTCCGCAAGGAGCCTTTGCCAGCCGAACATCCGTTCTGGAGCACGGAGAACATCATCATCTATCCGCATATCGGCGGGCGTCATCCGAGGCGATCGGACTTCGTGGTCGGGCTGTTCAAGGACAATCTCGACTGCTTCTTCTCAGGACGGCCGTTGCGGTCGGAGATCGACCGCGATCGCGGGTATTGACGTTTGGGTTGCCATGGGTGTTCGGCTGCAATGCGCTTGTGGTCCCCTTGCGTTCGCTGCATGGCTGCGGTGCTATGAGCAGTGATTTTTTGGTCAGGCCCTAGCCACATGTCGCGAGCCGTGTACATTGCGCGCCGGCTGGTTTCCAAATCCGGCCGGGGAGGAGTGCTCTATGCCTGTGCAGCCGATGAAACATGCGGTCCGCGACATCAATGTGCGAATGCTTCGAGGCGGATCGGGACCGCCGCTTCTGTTCCTGCACGGTGCCAACGGCCTCACGCCATGGTTGCCATTCTACGAAGCTCTTTCCAAACAATTTGAGGTTTTGGTTCCGGAGCACCCTGGCTTCGGTCTCTCGGACAATCCCCCCTGGATTCGCAACGTCGCCGACCTTGCGATGTACTACCTCGATTTCCTCGATGGCCTCGGTCTCGACAACGTCCATCTCGTCGGACAGTCGCTCGGGGGCTGGACCGCTGCGGAACTGGCTGTGCGCAACACGTCGCGGCTGGCCTCGCTGTCGCTGATGGCGCCGGCTGGCATTCGTATCAAGGGAACGCCGTGCGGCGACAATTTCATCTGGGGACCCGAGGAGGGCGTGCGGAATCTGTTCCATGATCAATCCCTGGCCGACAAGATGCTGGAACAGATCGCCGGCATGAGCGACGACGAGAACGACGTTGCGCTCACCAACCGCTACGCCGCGACCAAGTTCGGCTGGGAGCCGCGATGGTACAATCCGGCGCTGGAGCGCTGGCTGCATCGTATCGACGTGCCGACGCTGATCCTGTGGGGCGACAAGGACAAGCTGTTCCCGGTCGATTATGCCGCGCGCTGGGGAGCGCGAATTCCAGGCAGCAGAGTCGAAATCCTCCGCGATTGCGGTCATGCCATCAATCTGGAAATGCCTGACGCCGCCGCGGCGGCGATCGTCGGCGTGGCTGGGAGGCGCTGATGCAATTCACATTCTTTCACCTGATGCCCTATCGCCCGCTCGACATGGTCGAGCGCCACAAGCATCGCGCCGGATGGGTCGTTCTGCCGAATGAATTGTACGATCCGGTCAAGGGTGCCGACGAATATCAGTCCTATATCGAGCAACTCGTCCATGCCGAGAAGCTCGGGTTCGATGTGATCGCCGTCAACGAGCATCACCAGACCGCCTATGGTCTGATGCCGGCGCCCAACCTGATCGCCGCCAACCTGATCGCCCGCACGGAGAGGGCGAAGATCGCCATCATCGGGCGCGCGCTGCCGCTGGTGAACAATCCGGTCAACATCGCCGAAGAGTTCGCGATGCTCGACAATCTGTCGCGCGGCCGCATCATCACCGGTTTCGTGCGCGGCATCGGCAACGAGTATCACGCCACGGGCATCAACCCGTTCTTCTCGCATGAGCGCTATCAGGAGGCGCACGATCTGATCACCCAGGCGTGGACGCGGCCGGGCCCGTTCTCGTTCGAAGGCGAGCACTTCAACAACCGCTATGTGAACCTGTGGCCACGACCCTATCAGAATCCACATCCGGAAATCTGGATTCCGTCAATGGGTTCGTCGGAGACGATCCGCTGGGCGGCCGCTCCAGAGCGCAAGTATCCCTTCCTGGTCACGTTCTCGAGCCGAGAGCTGGTCGCGCGCTATCTGAAAATGTATCGCGACCAGGCGACGGAATACGGTTACGAGTGCTCGTCCGATCAGCTTGGATGGGCCAGTCCCGTCTATGTCGCCGATACCGACGAGCGGGCGATGGAAGAGGCGCGTGCAGGGATTGAGTCGCTGTTCAACGACTATCTGGCAGTGCCGTTCCAGATGCTGTTGCCGCCCGGCTACATGTCGTTGCAGTCGATGAAGAACACGCTCCGGTTCCGCAAGAACCTCGGGACGCAGCGCCGTCACACGATCGAGGAGATGGCGGAGAACGGGACGGTCGTCGTCGGAAGCCCGAAGACCGTGCGCGATCATCTGCTTCGTCTGCGCGACGAGACGGGCGCGGGCAAGCTTATCACCATGCTGCAGTTCGGCGTGCTGCCGGATGATCTGACCCGCCGCAACACCGAGATGTTCGTCTCAGAGGTGATGCCGCATCTGCGTTGACAAGAAACCCGTATTCGGACGTGCCCATGCCAGATATCTCGGGGTGGGGCCGTTCGGGTGGCCCTGTTGGCAATGGGTCTCTGTTGACAATGGGTCCGGAACGGGCCGCGCGCCGCCCATGCCGCGAACGGCTTCAATAAAAATCTTGAGGAGGAACACCATGCGAGTGATGTTTGCGGTCGCCACGGCCGCTCTGATCGGTATGGGCGGCGCACAGGCGCAGGGTTTGGCATGTCCGAATGTGCGGCTTGTCGTGCCTTATTCGGCCGGTGGCGCGACCGACGTCGCTGCCCGGCTGGTGGCCGAAGGGCTCAACCGCGGTCTCAAAGCGACGGTGGTGATCGAGAACCGACCTGGCGCGACCGGCAATATCGGAACGGCCTATGTCGCGAAAGCCGATCCTGACGGTTGCACGCTGTTGGTCAACGCAGCGGTGATTGCGACGTTCACGGCCAGCTTCAGCA